>ERZ826016.53-NODE-53-length-139197-cov-21.509860_pt1 | contig 139197 bp, 87 predicted proteins | sample MGYA00519872_ERZ826016 | MGnify/ENA primary metagenome ERZ826016 (study PRJEB31778, sample SAMEA3449218) | human gut metagenome | biome: human gut; feature: human-associated habitat; material: faeces | place: United Kingdom | collected 2010/2012 ... | reverse complement strand
GTTGAAAAAGGATATACCAGTATTACATCTTTAATAAAGAAAATGGCAAATGCCAGTCCGGCCACCGAGAAGCCGATCTTACCAATCAGATTGGCAAGTTTGGTAAGCTGTATGTTCAGGGGAGTAGGTTCCGTACTCTGTTCCGTACTTTGTCGGGCCACTTTTCCGATTTCCGTATCATCGCCCACACTGAGCACTCGCATTGTCCCATGACCGTCCACAACGGTAGTACCACGCAGCACACGATTGGAAGCATACGTAGCTTCTTCATCAAAATCCGCTTCTACAGTCGTTTTATTTATAACGGGTTCACCGGTCAGATTTGATTCATTAACCTGCAAAGATATGGCTTCCAGCAGTTCACCGTCAGCAGGTATTTCTTCTCCTGTTTCCAGGACAATAATATCTCCTACCACCACATCTTTCCGAGGAATCTCCTGCACACGACCATTACGGATCACTTTCACCAAAGTTTCCTCATTTACCGCATTCAGCAGATCAAATTTCTTATTGGCGTCATATTCAAAAAAGAAACCGATTCCCGTAGCCAGCAATATAGCGGCAATAATACCGATTGTCTCCGCATATTCATTCTCTACGATCGAGATGATCAGAGAAAATAGTGCAGCAACCAGAAGCACCCTGACAACAGGATCTTCAAACTTTTCAAGATATAACTTCCATAGGGAGGGACGCTTGGGAGGCGTTAACAGATTGACTCCGTACTTTTCGCGGTTTTTTCTTACTTCGTCGTCAGTAAGTCCGCCATGATAAAAATCATCCTTCATTGCAGTCATGCAAATTGTTAGCTTTAATTAAGAGCCACAAAAGTACAATATTAATTTGGGATAGCGAATGTTATTAAATCTTTTTATAAGTTAGTCTTGCCATCAATCTCCGTACCTTGTTCCTTTATCTGGCGTCCATTGACCGGAAGTGTAAACCAGAACGTAGATCCCTTTCCATATTCAGATTCCACACCAATTTTTCCACCCAATTTACGGATAATCATTTCGCAGATAGCCAGCCCCAGACCAGTACCTTTTTTATTCTGTTCTACCCGGACAAAGCGTTCAAAAATATGATTGACCTTATCTTCCGGAATACCGCTTCCGGTATCTTTCACATAAAAATAAAGACCTTCAGCACAACGGTTATAGCCAAAAGTAATGCTACCCTCATCTGTAAACTTCACAGCATTGGTCATAAAGTTGGAAACTACCTGTTGCAAACGGTTTCTGTCTGTATACATAATACATTCATCAGAAGGCGTTTCCCTGATTATCTGAATAACGGCAGATTTATCTTCCAGTCTCATACGGAACAATTGTTCTATATCAAACATCAGTTGCTTGATATCCACCTCCGAGAATGTAAACTCCAATGTACCTGCTTCTATTTTTGAAAGGTCAAGAATATCAGCAATCAACTGCTGCAACAACTCATTATTAGAATGTACTATTTCCAAAAACTGTGTCTTCTCCTCTTCCGTACCGGCAGAAGCCAGCAATTCGGAGAAACCGACAATGGCATTCAACGGTGTACGTATCTCATGACTCATATTGGCAAGAAAGGCTGATTTAGAGCGATCCGCACTCTCCGCTTTTTCACGGGCTCTGTTCAATTCCGCTTCTGCTTTCTTCAGCCGGGTTATATCATGCACAGTAATTACCATCCCCTCCTTATCGTCTATTTCCATGTACTCGCCGGAAACATACGCATCACATTCGGATACTTCGCCTCTTCTATCCCTTATATCGAGTACAGCTTCTAAATCGGTGAAATTGCTTTTACTACGAAATGTCTCCTCTATCTTCCTTCGGATGGGGCAACTGCCGCAAAGTTCATGTGTTCCGCAACCGCCTTCGGCAGACAATGCATTGTTACAACGCAATAAATCGCCCACACGAGTCAGTCTGCCTTCCGGCTTACGAGCTTTGGTGATATCATAGTAATTCGTCCGGGTAACAATAAAATCCCTGTCTATCAAAAGAATGAAAGCATGGACATTTTGCATAATAGAACGAAACAGTTCTTCGGAACCGCGTAATGCTTTCCTGGCATTTCCTGCTTTAAGCAGCAGGCGTCTACTTCTACCAAGTTCAAATACATATAACAACAGTACTCCTACAAGCACCGCCATACCGACCAGAATTAGTATCGTCATAAAGAGTTCATTTACAATAAATACGAAACAAATATATCCCTTTCAAATCAAAACCGGAAACAAAAAGGCGGGATTTATTGTTATTTATACAGAAAACCTAAAAAATAGTTTTATGGACAAGTACATTTGCACCGTTTGTGACTACGTTTACGACCCCGAATTGGGCGATCCGGAAAATGGCATTGAGCCGGGAACATCGTTTGAAGACCTTCCTGAAGATTGGGTTTGCCCACTATGCGGAGTTGGAAAAGAAGAATTTGAGAAAGCGTCCTAAGACGCTTTCTTTTCTTTTACATCACTACTTGCCTCTACTACATTCACCACATAATCACCCAATTTCTCACACTCGGCAATAATGTCCATATAGTAAACACCCATCTGATAATCATATTCCTTGTTATTCACATCCAGAATATTCTGATTCTTCAGCTGATTGCGGTAGTTATTAATTTCATTCTCAATATTGAATGACTTATTCACGTCGATGCTTTGGTGTTCGGAACGCTCTACAACGACAATCATCTGTGCCAACGCATCATCCGTCAGTTTCATCATAAAGTGAATATGATCATATTGTTTTTCCGTGAAGTCCTGGTTGGTCTGACGCTTACGGTTAATAGTACGCGCAAGATTATAACAACTATCACCGATACTTTCAATTTCCGTAACCTCACGAAGCATGGCACGAATCTGGAGCTTACTCTCCGAACTCAAACGCCCGTCAGACACCTGGTTCAGATAATTGGCTATCTCCAACTCCATATTATCACTGATATTTTCATACTTCTCGATACGGCTGAACAGCTTATTATAATCATCGTCCTTATCCGTATGCAACAAGTCCTGTACCATATTGAACATACGGTGAGTACGTTCCGCAAACAGATGAATTTCCTTGCGTGCCTGCAAAATGGAAAGCTCCGCTGTAGAAAGCATACCACCGGAGATGAAGCGGAGACGATATTCCTCGTCAGCTTCTTTCTGCGGAATGATGGCACAAACCGTACGCTCTATCAGTTTTACAAACCAGATCAGCAGCAATACATTGCAGATATTAAAGCAAGTATGGAAAGCCGATAACTTAAATGAAACAGCTACGGCAGGATCTTTCGTTCCCATCACGTTTTCCACAAACCAGGATACGGCACTCGTAAACGGAGTGAAAAGACAGAGTACCCAGATAACGCCGAAGACATTGAACACCAAGTGAGCCAATGCAGCCCTCCTCGCCTGCGTATTACCGGTCAATGCGGCAAGATTGGCAGTAATGGTGGTACCGATATTCTCTCCCAATACCAATGCAGCACCCAATTCAAAGCTAATCCAGCCATTAGCACACATGATAAGCGTAATTGCCATCGTTGCCGCCGATGCCTGCACAATCATAGTCAGAATAGTACCGATAAACACAAACAACAGAATAGAAATATATCCCATATCGGTATAGCTTTGCACAAAGGCCAACATTTCCGGATTTGCTTTCAAATCCGGCGCATTGGATTGCAGCATGGAAAGTCCCATAAAGAGGAAAGAGAAACCGAAAATAAATTCACCGATAGACTTACGATGACTTTTTTGAGAGAAGAGAAGGGGAATACCGAAGGCCAGTAGAGGAAGTGCGAAAGCGGCTATATCAACTTTGAAGCCTAACGCCGAAATAATCCATGCTGTAACGGTAGTACCGATATTGGCTCCCATTATTACACCGATGGATTGGGATAAAGTTAACAGTCCGGCGTTTACAAAACTCACTACCATAACGGTAGTTGCGGAGGAGGATTGAATCAGTGCCGTGATCAGCACACCCGTCAGTACACCGGTTACCCGGTTGGTAGTCATTGCCGTTAGAATTTTCCGGAGCCTGTCACCGGCAAACTTTTGAAGTCCTTCACTCATTATCTTCATTCCGTACAGGAATAATGCCAGCGAGCCAAGCAGCTTTAAAAAATCATAAAAAGAATATTCCATCTTTAATTAATTAGAAGGTTTTATGCCACATCTGTTATTATATCTATATTTAACGTATTAATCACCTAAAAAGGAGACGTCATGAAACACATGTTACAAATTTGTTGCAAAAATAATAATATTTCTAAAGAATTCCCCATCGGGAGTTCACTTTTGGATATTTATTACGGTTTTAATCTTAATTTCCCCTATCAGGTTGTCAGTGCAAAAGTTAATAACCGATCCGAAGGGCTGAACTTCCGGGTATACAATAATAAAGATGTAGAATTCCTCGATATACGCGACTCTTCCGGTTTGCGGACGTATGTGCGCAGTCTTTGCTTTGTACTGTACAAAGCTGTCAACGAATTGTTTCCGGACGGCAAACTATTTGTAGAACACCCTGTATCCAAAGGCTACTTCTGCAACTTGCGCATTGGGCGCACAATCACGCTGGAAGATGTATCCGCCATTAAAAAGCGCATGCAGGAAATCATAGACAAAAACATCACATACCGACGCACGGAATGCCACACAACCGAAGCTGTGCGCATCTTTAATGAACGGGGGATGACAGACAAAGTAAAGTTGCTGGAAACTTCCGGCTCTATCTATACCTATTATTATTCATTAGAAGATACGATTGATTATTATTATGGTAATCTACTGCCCAGCACCGGCTTTATCTGGCTGTTCGACATTGTGAAATATTACGATGGGCTGTTGCTTCGCATTCCCAACAGGCAAAATCCTAATGTATTGGAAGAAGTCGTCAAGCAAGAAAAAATGCTGGATGTATTTAAGGAACATCTGCGTTGGAATTATATCATGGGATTAAGCAATGTCGGTGACTTTAATCTCGCCTGTGAAGAAGGACATGCCACCGATTTAATCAACGTAGCAGAAGCACTGCAAGAGAAAAAGATAGCCCAGATTGCCGATGATATCTATAATCGGGGCGAAAATGGCAACCGCGTAAAACTGGTACTTATCTCCGGCCCGTCCTCTTCGGGTAAGACCACTTTCAGCAAGCGCCTTTCCGTACAGCTTATGACGAACGGGCTTCGTCCATACCCCATAGCCCTGGATAACTACTTCGTAAACCGCGAAGATACTCCGAAAGACGCTAACGGAGATTATGACTACGAATCGTTGTATGCACTCGATCTCAAAAAGTTCGAGGAAGACCTGAAAGCTTTGTTGAGAGGCGAAGAAATTGATCTGCCAAGCTTCAACTTCTCTACCGGACAACGGGAATACAAAGGGGACAAGTTACGCATAGACGAGCACACGATCCTCATTCTGGAAGGCATTCATGCACTGAATCCTGAACTCACCCCGCAGATACCGGCAGAGAATAAATACAAAATCTATGTGTCCGCCCTGACTACCATTTCTTTGGACGATCACAACTGGATTCCCACAACAGACAACCGCTTGCTGCGCCGTATCATCCGTGACTTCAATTACCGTGGTTACTCGGCTCGGGAAACTATTTCCCGCTGGCCCAGTGTGCGGGCCGGAGAAGACAAGTGGATCTTCCCTTATCAGGAAAATGCCGATGTGATGTTCAACTCAGCACTGTTGTTTGAGTTTGCCGTACTGCGTTGTCATGCCGAACCCATACTGACCAGTGTGCCACGCAACTGTCCGGAGTATGCCGAAGCATACCGATTGCTGAAATTCATCAAATACTTTACTCCGATACAAGATAAGGAAATCCCGCCGACATCACTTCTGCGCGAATTCCTGGGAGGAAGCAGTTTCAAATACTAATCCCTGACATCTGCCCTACCCGAGCCGTACCTGCACCGTACCCGCTCCGTAGTTACTCCGTAGTTACTCCGTAGTCGCTCCGTACTCTATGGTATGGAGAAGGCACGGAGAAGGTACGGAGCGGATACGGAGAAGATACGGAGATAACACGGAGCTGGTACGGAGATCATACGGAACAGGATATAATTTCATGTACCCTAACCATCAAAAAAATAAGGTAAGCCAAGTTTTTAAGCACTTTTCTTGTACAACCTACAAAAGAATGTCTTAACTTTGTAAGCAAATAAAATGAATCATATATGAGAAAGATAATTACCCTACTCTTCTTAGCCGCTTTCTGCATCTGCAGCCAAGCCTATTCACAGAACCGTGCCGATGAACTAATGAAACAAGCACAGGAAAATCTCGCAAAAAAAGAATATATCAAAGCCCGCTATCTTTTCCTCCAGGCTTACAATGCTTTTTCCTCTCAGGCAAAGTATGATAAAGCAGTAGAATGCGGTGTCAACGCCAGTGCCCTCTACCATCGGGAAAACTATTATAAAGAAGCTTTTGAACTGTTGCGCGGTGCCGAACTATTGGTTACAGACGGTGAGCAGAAAAGTGGCAAGACGATGCCCGACCTGCGTTTCCGTATCAATAAGGAACGCCTGCAAATGTATATCAACCTCAAGAATCCCGCCCGTGCCAAAGAACAACTGGCCAAATTGGAAGAGACAGCCAAGGCAGCCAAAAATGATTCACTCAGCAATGATTTGCTTTATACCCAGGCCAATTACTACTATACCTTTGGGATGAACTCGCAAGGAGACGCTTATATCAACCGTCTGATCGGTCAATATAAGGAACAGAAGAATTATGCAAAGGTAGACGAGTCATATAAAACCCTGATCGATATTGCCCGTAAGGCAAACAATGCCGGACTGGTAGCCCGTACGTACGACAAATATATCCTTTGGACTGACTCTGTAAAAGCTCTTACTGCCCAGGATGAGTTGAACGTGCTGAAACGTAAATATGACGATAGCCTGCAAACTATTGAGGAAAAAGACAGCTCACTCTCTGCCAAACAGTACATTATCATCGGCCTTTGCATCCTTGCCGGGCTACTGGCCGCCGCATTGGTATTAGCCGGTATCGTATTGCTGCGTTTTGTCCTTCTTACCCGGAAGCAAAAGAAAGCTATCCAGATAGCCAATGAGCACAATGAACTGAAAACTAAGTTTATCCAGAATATATCCTCACAAATGGAACCGACACTGAATACTCTGGATACTACCTTACCGGGCGTCCGTGCGCTGAAAGGCTTTGCCGAACACATTCAGGAGTTGTCCGATTTGGAAAGTACACTCTCTGAAGCTTACGAAATGCGTGAAATCAATATTAATACTTTCTGTGAAAGTGTTATGGATAAGATCAAAAGCGGCTTGAAGTCAGACATAGCTACTGCCGTGAACGCACCGAAACTCAGTGTCAAGACCAATCCGGAGCAACTTGAACGTATTCTGCTCCATTTGCTGAATAATGCAGCCGAGTTTACCCCTGAAGGTGGTAAAATCTGGTTAGACTTTAAAAAACGCGGAGCACACACCCACCAATTCATTGTCAGTGATACGGGAAGTGGTATTGCCGAAGAGGAACAAGCAGACTTGTTTAAACCTTTCACCAAAGTGAAAGACCTTACAGAAGGGGATGGTTTAGGATTACCCATTTGCTCTCTGATTGCCACAAAAATGAATGGTAGCCTGACATTGGACAGTAGCTATACCAAGGGTTGCCGCTTTGTTCTGGAGTTACATACCTGACAAAAAAACATACTTTAAATCAATAACCCCTATTTCTGAACTTCCTTTCAGGAATAGGGGCTATTGATTTTACAGACCGACATTACATTGTTTTATCATTATAAACGGGTACTTTTGCAGGCTGCAACAACAAATGATAAACCAATGAAAGCCACTGTCTTAGCTGCGCTATTACTCGCATATTGCATATTAGCGGCTTGTACCCGTTCCAGTCCGAACGCCCAACTTGTACAAGCTGATTCTCTCATGCAAAAGTTCCCGGACAGCGCCTTATATTTTTTAGAAAAGATTCGACCAGAAGAACTTAACTCATTAGAAGATCGGGCATACTATGCTTTATTAGTGACACAAGTACAAGATAAGAACTACATATTCCAAGAAAATGACTCTCTTATACGTATAGCAGTGCAATATTATGATTCCATTAAAAGTACATCTATGCAGGCAAAAGCACATTATTACTGGGGATGCATTTGGAGGAACAGAGAAATCTATCCACAAGCTTTAGGCAGATTTTTCACTGCTATATCTTATGCTCAAAAGGCTTCTGACCATAAGCTAACCGGATATATATACAATAATATAGCCAACCTATACTTTCTACAGAAATTATATGAACAGGCTGACTCAATCTATCAAATTACAGAGACAATAGCTATTCAAGAAAAAGATTCCGGTCTTTGGGCAGATGCTTTATCACAACGGGGTATGATTGCTATTGACAGAGGAAAAGAGTACTACCATGAAGCGGAACAGAAGATACTTCACGCTTTTAAAATATCACGCCATATTGCTCAAAAAAAGATGGTAGCTAAAACAGCTTATTCATTAAGTCTACTGTATGGACGCATGAATATGGGAGAAAAGGCTGTAGAATTTGCCAAGTTAAACCTCAACAATCAAGAAACTTCAAACACCTTAGATAGGGCTTATTTAGTTTTAGGTGATGCCTACTACAAAACAGCCTTATATGATTCTGCATCCATTTATCTAAATAAAAGCCTTTGCAGTGAAGATGAATACACAAAGGCTGGTGCTTATATGCGTTTAGCTGATATAGCAAAAAAGCAAGGGAAATTAGAAACAGCACTCGAAATGGAAAGAAAATATTCTTTCTATCTGAATCGTGTTCAACAAAAACAACAGAATGTAGCAATTGTCACAACTGAGAAAAATATCATAATACAACGTAAACAATTAGAATACAAAGCTAATTTAAACCAATTCTATTATTATATGATCACCGGAATAGCGATTTTCCTATCGTTATTCTTCATTTTATGGAAAAAACATAGGAAGGAAAAAAGCAATTTCGAGCAAAAGGAAATAGAGCTAAATAAGAAATTAGAAGATTTACTCCAACAGAAGAACGAACAAATCAATCTTTTGCAAGAAGAAATAGCACGGCACAACAACAATCAAGCTGAAAGGGACAGTTTAAAAGAAGAACTGCATAGACTGAAAACAGAGCGCCAAGCCTTGCTCAACGAATCTTATGAACATTCTGAGGTTCACGTAAAGATGAAGCGAATTATTCAAGCATATAAAAAAACAGATAAATCAAGCGAACATTTCAATGAAGAAGACTGGAAACAACTAATAGCAGAAACTGATGTACGTTGGAATAACATTACCATCCGCTTAGCTGCAAAGTATCCCTTATCTCAGGATGAGATATGTCTTTGTTGCCTGCATTTAACAGATATACCCACCAGTCATTTCAGATACCTAATGGAATGTAGTAGGGATGCCATATATAAAAAAGGCAAAAGAATACTGGAACAAAAGATGAAATGCACTGATAAATCAATTTCACTCCGCGATTTCTTAGAACAATTTCTATTAAAATAGGGAAAAATGCTCCAACAGCAAGATGATTCTCTACATTTCTACACTTTTTATACACTTTTATTGGAGAAATTCTCTCTAAATTTGCCACCGTCATAACAAATTAAAAGTATATCTTATGAAAAAGTTATTATTTGTATTTTTCGTATTAGCAGTAGTTATGGGTAGCACATCTTTGCACGCCCAAAATTTCTTTCTGACCAATGATGATGAAAGAGAGATTCCTCTGAACCCGGCAGGTCCCAAAGAAGGAGGACCAGTAGCCAGGAGCATCATTATTCAACCCGCCAGTGCCTATATTAATAATGATATAGTCACTGTAGTTTTCAACTGTGATGCACCTACGGCAAGTATTACAATTACAAATGCCTCTGGAGCAAATATTTATTCCGGAACAAGTATTAATCCTACGCTTATCACTATTGATTTAAACGCAACAGAGCCGGGAGAATACTACCTGGAAATTGAACTGGGAGAAGCCCGGTTGAGCGGATACTTTACACTTTAACAAAGAACCTAACCTAAACTTTAACTATAAATCAAGACTATGCTGGGAGTTGACAATGCCACCAGTGAAGTAGTCCATCACTTTTTACGGTCACTGACCGTAAAAGTGAGCAGGACTACCGTATGCCGTTTGCTCGACAGTCCGTTGGGCAACACGATGCAAGGTATCAGCGATGCCTTAAACGCACTTCATGTAAATAACGTAGTTTACCAACTTCAACCGAAGTATCTGGAGAAGTTGCACGGTCCGTTTATCACCCAATTGGAAACAAGCCATTCCACATTCTGCCTTGTCGAAAAGATAGAACCGGACCGGCTCATCATCACGACTGCCGAAGTCAGCCACATGCCCATAAGCAGAAAGCTATTTGCGCACCAGTGGACAGGAACTGTCCTGTTTGGCGAAACAACTTCGAAAACAGTCTGTGAATCTCACTGCTTGCTCAGCAATATTCATTATATGTGCCGGCAACATAGGATACTGATTGCGGGAATTATATCCGTCCTCTTAGTTTTTTCTTCAATCTGGAGTAGAAACTACCCCACAGGATTACCACTTTACCTTTCCGCGCTGGTCTGTGGTATTCTCATTTCTACTATCATTCTATACAGAGAAATGGTAGATAATCACTTTCTACACCGCTTCTGCCACATAGGGAAAGTTATAGATTGTAATGAGGTACTCAAATCCAAAGGTGCAAATATTGCAGGAATAGGTATTGGAGAATTATCGTGGATGTATTTCACAACCATGTTCTTTTTCACAGCTGTCTGCCCAAAGGAATTCCATCTTCTGGCAGCCCTGTCTGTTTTCATTGCAATTGCATTCACCTTATATTCCATCATATATCAGATATTCTTTATTCGTAAAGCATGCCTGTTTTGTATGCTCACCACCTTCTCGGTCTGGCTGACTGCCGTAGCACTTTATATCATAAGGAATAATTTCGAATGGAGGTTTTCAATCCGAATTCTTTTCTCAATGATTGCAGTCAGCACTATCTGCGTGATTTTCTGGATACAGGCTAAGGCACTTGTTTCTTCGGACAAGGAGAAACACTTTCTGAAAAGCAAGTTATCCGGTCTGCTCAATCCGATCACTTTTCAAAAACTTCTGGCTTTGAAGCCTAAAGTCAGAACGATGATCCACCCGGATATAGCTCTGCATAACTCTGCCGATAGCACAAAAGACAAGTTAATGGTAGTGGTAAACCCCAATTGCAAAGCGTGCGCTAAGGTACATCACCACATCCGGGAAATATCAGCAGACATATCCATCTCTTTAGTCATATATACCAATGACCGGCTCGGCGTACACATAGCACAAACCGTCCTCTCCGCATACCTCTCGGAAGGCTGGGATAGGGCCATTTACTTGCTGGAAGTATGGTTTGAAATTCAGGAGATACCGGACGTGGAGAAATACGAACTCAACGATACGGCACAGTTGCTCTGGAGGCAACAGCAGGAGTATTGCGAACGAAATAACATCAGCCATACACCGGCGACCATTATTAACGGGCACTATATGCCGAGCGTGTATCAGTTGGCGGAACTAAAGTATCTGTTGGCACCTACTACATAGAGTTTATTTGGGAGATTTATCCGCCACATACCTGCTCTTGCATTCCCCACTGCCTTCGGAAGGATAAAGACAGCCAGTCTGCAAGATCATTGAAAGCAATCAAAAAATTGTTTCCTGATATGGCACAACTTGTTGTACTAAATCCTGCATACGTTTTAGCTAAAGTTTAGCTATATGTATGCGGGATTTAGTACAACAAAGTGTTTCATCACTTGAAACAACTACAGTCACCAGAGAATCTCCATTTGTAAAGCAATATCCAAACAACAAATATCCTGCATACAAGAAGTTAAGAGTTTGTCGACAAGTATCACATTACTACTACATACAATTCCCGGTAACATACATTTAGGTCATCGCCCCACTTCATCGTAGTACAAAATTGTTTTTTTTCAATAGAATTCTTATAGATAATCAGATAAAATAAATACATTTGCAGTTAACCAAACTGTTACAATTAAAACGAAGACATCATCCACATATCAATTATAAAGTATAAATTACATTAGAACTAATATTATTAAAGATATGAAAACCAATAAATATTCAATAATAGCACTGTTATTAATATCATTACTGTGCAGTTGCCATAATAATGAGGAAGGCATCATTCCAACTGAGAGAACATTGAACGTTGTCGTAAAGTATGAGACTAAAGATGGAACTTATATAGACACAAATGCTCATGTTTATGTATATTACGATATATATACCACTGATATAGCTCCATTTCAATATAAAGCTAACGGTGTTCTAATTCATAATGAGCAGGAAATCAGCCCTAATCAGGAAATGTTTCTAAACGGTCAGGAAGATGTCACTACGGTATTGGATAGCACAAAGAAAATTACGATATTGGTCGAAAGCTCACATTTCCCGAATAAAGTGTCAGCTGATAGTTTTTCTCCCGGCAACACGCCAATACAAGTGACCTTCATTTTTAAGGATTAAGGAAGTACATCACCCGTATATTAATATTTCTGGCATTTTTCCTTTCATTCGCTTCCTGCTCACAGCAACAGAATCCTAATGTCTTGTTGATACAGGCAGATTCATTAACAGAAAAATATCCGGACAGCACATTGCATATTCTGGAAAACATAGAAACACAACAACTCAGTGCACAGACAGATCGGGCTTATTATGCTTTATTGCTGACGCAAGCCAGAGATAAAAACGATATTGTACAAACGGATGATTCGTTGATACGAACGGCTGTGCAGTATTATGACTCTGTTGGAGATGTACAGATGCAGGCGAAAGCGTATTATTACAAAGGGGCCATATATAGAGATGCAAATTTGTGCGGAGAGGCCATCAAAGAATATTTAACTGCCATCCAATTTGCCAAACATGCTCCGAATATTAGCAATATATATCGGACATGACACATCTATATATCGGACGTGTTGCATCTATATATCGGATGTGCAGTATCTATATATCCAACACCACCGATATATAGACGTTAAAGTCAACGGAATCGGACTTGCCTGAAATTACATTGCTTGTTCTTATCCACAACAAGCAATGTAATCATTTTCAACATTACTTGTTCCGGATCACAACATTACTTGTTTTCAGATATTATTCAATACATTAAGTGTTCTTTTTCCTCTTGCAGTCTTTCAGTTTTTCCCGATCCCCCTGTTCATCGGTGTTTCAGCTGAAAGATACCTGAAGCAACTATAAGGCTGGAGGTTTCAGCCGTAATGCCGATGAACAGGGAATCCAGAGAGTTCTGAAAGAACGGAAAGAACATTTTCTCAAAAATAGCGGGTGTAGAATGATACTTTATTTCAACCAAGTCGCCCGCTTCCACAAATATTCCAGCAGCCCGTGCGCATGACGGCTCATCTTACCGCAAGGAGTAAGAATAGCCTTATTAGCAATGAAGTCCAGCAACATATTGCCCAATCCATACAAATACGAGTGCGTTTTTCCAATTCCTGTACCATATTAGTATAAGCTCTCTGCTCTTGTAATGAATTTGCAGGACTTGACCTACTTTTTATTTGTTAATTCAGAAATTAACGAACTATTGAATTCACCAATATCAAATATTATTCTTTATATTTGCACTACTATCAAAGTACGCACATGGATAAAGATAATAATATTGGTAAAATCCTTATTTACCAAAATGAAAAAGGAGATACAAAAATAGATGTATACTTCAGTGATGGTAATATTTGGATGACCCAAAAAGCCTTGGCCGACTTATATCAGGTATCAACTGCTACAATAAATGAGCACATCAAAAACATTATAGCTGACGGTGAATTAAATGAAGAAGCAACTATTAGGAAATTCCGAATAGTTCAAATAGAAGGCGAACGTGAGGTTTCAAGAGAACCTTTTCATTACGATTTCAATATGATTCTTGCCATTGGCTATCGAGTACGTTCACGAGTAGGTCTTCATTTTAGAAATTGGGCAACAAAGGTACTGACAGAATATGCTAAGAAAGGATTCGTGATGAACGATGAACGTCTAAAAAACCCAAAACCTTTCGGAATAGATTACTTTGATGAATTACTTGAGCGCATTCGTGACATTCGTGCCTCAGAAAAAAGATTTTACGAAAAAATAAAAGAGATATACAAGACTTCTATCGATTACGACAAAGATGATGAAAAAGCTAAATTATTTTTCAAAACAGTGCAGAACAAGCTACACTATAGCGTACATGGGCACACTGCTGCCGAATTAATAGCAGAGCGTGCAAATGCAATGAAAGATAATATGGGATTAACCACTTTTGAAGGGGCTAAAGTCCGTAAAAAAGATGTTGATGTTGCCAAAAACTATCTGAATGAGGATGAAATTAAAGTTCTCAACCGTATTGTAAATATGTATTTAGATTATGCAGAAGACCAGGCTATGCAACATATTCCAATGTATATGTCTGACTGGGAAGAAAAACTAAACAACTTCCTCACATTCACCGGGCGAAAAGTATTACAAAACTCAGGACATATTTCAGCAGAGAATGCTAAAAAAATAGCAGAAGAACAATATGAGATTTTTAATCTGTACCGTAATGATAGCAATATCAATGAGCTGATTGAATCAACAAAAAAAATCAAAAAAGACAAGCAATAGAAATCATAGCATACTTCAAATATATATATTTAAAATATGAATAAGGATTTCTATTGCCGAACCTAATTTTTTCTATTTCAACCAAGTCGCCCGCTTCCACAAATATTCCAGCGGCCCGTGCGCATGACGGCTCATCCACCACCGGCAGAAAGCGAGCTGCACGATGAAGAGCACTACTCCTACCAGGAAGCTGGCTGTTATACCCAACTGAGAGTGAAGCGCAAGTCCCCAATTATAGAACAACAACGAACCAATAATACTCTGGGTAATATAATTTGTAAGGCTCATCTTACCGTAAGGAGTAATCTTCATCAACCAGTCGTGCAGGTTTGTCCGATAGAAAGCAAAGATAACCCCCGACACCAATATCAGCATAAATGCAAACTTGGACAGAGAAGTTATGATAAGTAACAAGGGGGTGAGAATAGACTTATTAGCAATGAAGTCCGGTAACATATTGCCCAATCCATACAGAGGGAAGAAAGCGATAAGAGCACCACAAAGTACCTTATTCCAGAACTTCAGATTCTCCTTCAGGAAAAGTCCCCGACGTCCTATCAACAAGCCGAACAGGAAAAGAGCGGCAGTCTGAAACACACGTCCATGGTCCCAAGCCCATGCAAGACTGGCAATCTGCCCTTCCCACAAATTCACACGCAGGGTTTCAAGAAATGTACCGTGACTCTGCACCTGGAAAGCCGCTCCCCAGTAACTACCTGTCGGAATAGAAGGAGTAACAAAAGAAGGGTCTACACAGGCATGTATCACATAAAAAAGTGGCAATGGCTGTATCAGAAGCACACATGCCAGAATAAACAGCCATTTATCTTTCAGCCGGCAGGTAAGTGGTAAAATGAATCCGACTAAAGAATAGAGCACCAATACTTCAGCCGTGAAAAAGGCCGCATTTATATTGCCAAGAATGAATAATAATATCAATCGCCAGCAGAAACGCAAACGAAAATCACTGCCACGCATACGCTGGTTATTATCCTGAATAAAGAAACTAAACCCAAAAAGCAGGGCAAACACAGCATAAGCCTTTCCTCCAAACATGAAAAAGAGTCCGTCCCAAATGGCTTTATCTGAAAAGTTAAGCCACGCGCTCTGAGTGCTCGTATCGGGAAATGAATAGAAATTAAAGTGTTCAATGGAATGTAATACAATGATGCCCATAACGGCGAGTCCGCGCAGCACATCGGCTACGTCAATACGGGTGCGTTTTTCCAGTTCCTGTACCATATTAGTATAAGTTCATTAGTAATCTGCTCTTTTTAATGTTAAAATCGCAAATATAGAATTTATTATCCACTTTTGGAGTCAAATTCCCAATTTCTTCCAGAATTGCCCAGCATCTTTGCAGTATAATCAGCAATAGTCAAAGAAAACAATAATATTAGTAAACTCTAAAAAACAAGTAACTATGAAACTGAAAATGTATTTAGCCCTATTGGCTATGGGCATGTTAAGCCTGCAAGGTTGTAGCGATGATGATGACGATCTTCCAAACTCCAAAGTACCTGAAGCTGTACGCAATGCATTCGACAGCAGTTTCTCCAACGCCGCTAATCTGAGTTGGGAAACAAAAACTCTCTCACAAGGGCAATACTACAAAGCGGAATTCAACAACAAGAGCGACAACGGGTATAAAACGGAAGCCTGGTATACGGCAGATGGCTCATGGTACATGACTGAAACTGAAATGCCATATAGCGATATTCCGCAAGCAATAAAGACTTCTTTTGAAAGCAGCGAATACGCTTCCTGGAAGAGAGATAATGAAGTGGAGCGTATTGAACGTGCCGGAACCGAGAAAGAGATCATCTACATCATAGAAGTGGAATCGGCACAGGATGTAGATATGGATCTGCATTATTCAGCAGACGGCATCCTCATTAAAGCCGTGAATGATGACGGTGATGGCGATAACGAATCATTGCTACCGGATGCCCCGTCGAGTACGGTTACTGCCGTAACGGAATTCATACAGAAGAATTATCCCAATGCCCGCATTATTGAGATTGAACAGGAAAAAGGTATGATCGAAGTGGACATCATACATGAAAACCAAAGCAAAGAAGTATTGTTCAACACAAGCTATGAATGGATTTCAACCTCATGGGATGTATATGTACTCCCGATTAAAGTGACAGAAGCCATTAATGCCTCACAATATAGCGGTTATGTAGTGGATGATGCCGAATATGTTGAAACTCCTACCGGAAACTACTACTGGATAGAATTGGAGCAAGGCGAAAAGGAAGTGAAAGTAAAGATCAACGAAAACGGGGAGTTTATTTAATCGGTGATAATCAGATGCAGCTTGAATCATAACTTTAGGCTCTGTGAACATAGCGATAATCGTTCAAAGGTTATAATTTGCTATTATAAACTTAAGACTTTATCGCTATGTTCTATTATTCAATCGAATAAATATAATGCTCATATCGAGCCCACGTTATCAGTAGGAAGAAAAACTAAAAGGCTTCTAAAGCGGACGGCGCAATGATAAAATAAGCAAATAGATTCCTATCAATGCCACAACTAATCCAACAGCGACAGGTACGACAATGTTTTCCTCTGCAATGAAACCGAGGACTGTAATAAGCACACCGGACAGTCCGAGACCAATGCCCAACACTTTCCGTGTAAACCTGTTAGTCCGTTTAGACTCTTCAGTATCGCCTGCGTCTTCCTGACGCATCCTTACATTCCGTCCTGAAATATAGGCCAAATATTCCGGAGCGATGAATTCTTTTGCCTTCAGCACCACCTCAATCCCAGCAAGCAGTATCACAGGAACCGCGGTACCGACTATCATTTCCCATGTCCTATCAAGAGCCAAGCCGAAATGCGGAGTCACAAATTTGAATATCAAGTTGATGGCAAGGCTTATAAATGTCGCTGAGAGTATCGTACGCGCAGTTTGCCGCTTTGAGAACAAAGACCATATTACAGGAAGATAAACCGGAACTCCCGTCAATGCCGCCACGCTGATTACAACGTTTACAATACCTCCCATAGAGCGTATCAGAAGCGCTACAATAATAGCCATTATTCCGAATCCCCATGTGGAAATTCTCGCCACGCTCATTAATGTCTTTTCAGAAGCATCAGGACGCATTCTCTTGAATATGTCGTTGGTAACCACACCTGCCGATATGTTCAGAGTGGCATTGAGAGAACTCGCCGTTGCGAAAATCATTCCTCCGAGCATCAGACCAAGCAATCCGTCGGGCATGGCTTCCTTGCACATCAGAAGATATGCCCCTTCGTTTTCAAGACCTGACAATGATGGATTATAGACTCGGTAAATCATGGGTATCAACATCCACAGAATCGGACTGATTGTGTAGAGCACACCGAAAAGCCAACCTGTTTTCCGTGAATCCCTTTCCGTCTTTACTGAATTATACCTCTGAACATAAGCCCAGTTGCCTCCGAGGAAAAACATATTATAGACAGCAAAGGCTATCACGAACCCGGGAGTGTACTCACCTTCAAAGAGTTCGAAAAATCCTTCCGGAACCTTTTCGAAAAATGTACCGACTCCACCAATCTTGTCGAAAGCAAGCGGAACAGCTATCACTACTGCCGCAAAAAGAATTACGAACTGAAGGACATCAGTCACAACCACTCCTCGCAAACCTCCGAGAGCAACATAAACCATGCTGAATGCCCCTAAAGCGAAGATAGCTGTGGTCAGAGGAATACCCGTAGTAACTTCGACTATTTTAGCTACGGGATAAAGAAACGAACCCGTAGTAAAAATCGACACGGCCAAAAAAATATAAGTATATGTCTTCTGTGTCTTGACACCAAGACGGCCCGTTATGTATTCGGCAGCCGTGAGACTGTGGGTGCGATGCCATCGGGGAGCAATCCATGTACCTACGGCATACCCGGCAACAGCCATTGTAAGCTGGATAATGATTGATACCATTCCATACGAATAGGCTATCGACCCCCACACGACGAAAGTACCTGCCGAGAAAAACCCCATGAACAATGAAAGTCCACTCATTCCCCACGGTACGTTGCCGCCACCTGAGAAAAAACTTTTCATATCCTTTCCTGTCTTGGAAAAAGACACTCCTGTAATCAACACTCCTATCGAAAATAGGATAATGGTTATGTAATCAAGTATATTCATTTCAGTTTATTTATTATCAATGTTACCTTAACACACATACACTCCCATAAGCCCCGGACAGACATCACCGCAAGGGCGGACAAAATTGACATAAATGGTGTCGGTCGTCACCGGCTGATCAAGTTCAAGCACATTGAGTGCCTGATGATTGCCAGTAATATGATAAAGTTCCTTGCCCTCTGAATCCCGGACTATATACTCCCTGTAACAAGTCGGGACACAGGCATCGAAATGCCCCATCTGGACGGTCTCCATTGCCTGATCCGTATCGGTATCGAAGTACAAGATAATGGTTTTAATTTGTTTCCTCCCATTCCACTTGAAACATACTTCAGGCCTTGCATCATCGAAAGCTGCTACCCAGGCATTAGTACCTATATACGGACGGTAATAAGAATTCCTTAAATTTTCCGAGCTGAAAGACGCAAGAGGCGGGGCAAACGACATCGCTATATTCTTGCTCTCCGGACGGCGTTTCGGACACCAGAATTCAAATTCCTCCACCCCTATTCCTTCAGGTGGAACCTGCTTTCCGAAATTCGACACGGCAGGGTTTATGTAGTTATACACGGCAGTCAATCCTGTGACTAACCGCCCGCTCATCGGCACTGAAATCTCAGGATTTTTCATCAGGCAGATAAAAGCATAACGCGGAGTCTCGTATGAATAGGAAAAGTCTGCAACAATCTCATTCTCATCTTTTTTCAAATCGAATTCTAGAACTGCATCAATAGTATCTGGAGTGTAGTTCTCACTCTTGGATGAACTTCTCAATTCCATAACAAGCCTTGTTGCATTATCTGCCTTTACATTCATCCTGACCACCGGCACTTTACCATTCACCGGTATAAGTTGAGCAATAGGATAGTCTAATCCAAACCAGGTACCGTCGGCTGGCAAATCGTCAAGTTCAAGCACGGATGACACCGATATTTCCGCAGAGTCGGCAAGATTGTCCTCAACCGCCACAGCAATACCCGGTATAAAGTTCCCGTTTTTAACAAGGAGTGATTGCAACAAACCTATCCTGTCCCTATCAACAAGGTCTATTGGCTTATATCCTTTTGAAAGGCAAATTGACGCGGCACGTCCAATGACTTCTCCACCGAGAGCCGACGTACACATGACACGAGTAGTACCGTTTGCCACGTGGCTTGAGGAAATGATGCGCCCACCCACTAAAAGGTTATCAAGGTCCGGAGTTACATAGCAACGGTAAGGAATCTGATAGACACCTTTGCTGTGCCACTGATGACAGCCATTTCCTCCAGCATACACACCATCCGCAGGATGAAGATCAATTGCCCATCCACCATACGCCACCGCATCATAGTGGGTTGACTGGTTGATAACATCCTGCTGCGTCAGAGTATAAAGACCGTTGAACCTGCGGCTCTCACGTTTACCCGGGAAAAGTCCCACCCATTCAAGTGTCAGGGTCTTTGCCTGAGGAAATTTCCCTGAATTCTTTATATAATCCCAGACGCCATAGACAACTTTCCATAATTCGTATTTGATTTCCTCCGTGTCCAGAATAGTATCGAGGCGTCCGCCATACTCAAGCCACCAATATTTACAGCCCAATTGATTTACATTGAAATAATTTGGATTCTGTAACTTCGGTATCAATGTTTCGACATCCTTTAACGCAAAGTTTGGAGCGGTATATTCCACCGGTTTGCCAATGTCCTTAATATAGAACAATATGCTGTGCCCGAGCAATTCTCCATACTCTTGCTTGTCTGGTGCAAATTCTTCACCATACACAGTTCTGTCTTCCGCCCCCATTCTGAATGATGCCCCGGCAAGATAACCTAACGTACCATCTCCGGTACAGTCTGCAAACATCTGTCCTGAAATAGAGTATTCTGTCCCGTTCTGCGAATTTATAGCTGTGACAGTAGATATGTTCCGATCATTGCTCTTATCAACCTTATACAAGGTTGTGTTAAGAAGCAAGGTGATATTTTTTTCTGTCAATACCTTATCCATCAGCACCATGTCAAAAAGCACAGGATTCCCCTCCTTATTGCGGTATACATTTTCTACAAGGATTTCGTCGATGATGCCTCCTTCACGTGACCACCGGTTGTTGTTACCCATGTGTGAAGTGGCACCTAATGCCCAAAGGCGAACTTCACTGGAAGCATTGCCTCCAAGTACGGGACGATCCTGTATAAGGACAACCCGAAGTCCTTCACGGGCGGCGGCAATTGCACTGCACACCCCCGTAAGTCCACCTCCAGCTACCACATAGTCCGCATTCAATACTACATTTGTAAAAGTTCTGTTTTTCGCTATATTCTTTGTTATCATAATCGTTTTCGTATTATCGGACCCCGATTAGAAACTTTGTTATCCTCAAAGGTCGTCCGCATCGGAAAAATATCCTCAAAGGTTGTCATCGATGACAAGGTAACTATCTTTATTAACATTGGTTTCCAATCTTTTGTCTACCTCATTGTATCTGTTGTTATGAATCAGAACACCAGACGTATTAGTGGCATTTCCACCCAACAATATGGCATTCTTTGCGATATCAAACGAGTTGTCTTCGATTATAACGTCCGTTACCGCATCCGGATTGGCTCCCGGGGAAGTACGGATATAACTATATTCACTAAGTACATTCCTCCTGATAACAGTGCCTATGCTCATACCAGTTCCTCCGCTGCCGATTAGATTTATACTTTGGTGACCAGAATGCCCTCTGTCATCAATACCGAACCAATGACTGTAATTACCCTCCTTAAGACGGCAATTGACGATATCGATATACCACTCAGGCTGTTTCCCCCGATACAACAGCGATCCTCTGCCTACAATTCCGTTACACCGTGTCATCGTCATACCGGAAATCACACAATTCTGTACAGAGCCATACAACTGATAAGCTCCTACATCGACTGCCTCATTATTGATGAAATACAAATGATGCCTTACGGTGGTAACACTTATTTCAGATGTGGCATCCGGTTGTACAAGAAACGGCTGATCCAACTCAATCTTTGTCAGAGTATGGCTACGGATACGTCTGAACTGCCCGGCTCCCGTCCCGTTAATAATATAGACTCCTCCGCCATTCCAGTGGTTTTCAGTCCATTGATTTGTTTCCGCATCTTCTGGGATAGTAATTATATTACCCTCAACGGATTTTATAGGTCCGTAATATCCGCCGCTACCGCCATCAAGAGTCATACACTCGCGGTCATTAGTATAATCGAACGGAATATAATTGCGTGCTTCATAAAGGTTCCTGCTTTCGTCAATACTTGAAGCATACCCAAAACCGTCCCCCTGCTTATAACAATCTTCGAATATCAACCCTTTTGGATGTACCAGCATATATGGTTGGTTAGTACCTGTGGTATGTCTCTCGAAACGGCAATTTTGGACAAATCCTCCCGCTGCATAGAAAGTGTACATGCCGGCTGAATTGAAGACGCAATTCCTTACTTTAAGATTCTTGCCACGAAGAATTATCCCTGTTTTGCTCCATCTGCTGTGAAACTCCGCTTCGACTTGATCCCTATTCGACTTCACCTGATATATCATACCGCTGAGCTGTCCTGTCTGACGTACAATCAGATTTTCGAGCAATATCGTTCCTTGTTCTTCCACGGGCCCCGTAGACATGATGACTCCCCATGCACGTGAAGACCACATTACTAAGTTTCTCAAACCGAAATGATGAGTTCCGCTAATAAGGCTGTTAGGCAATTCATACAAATCCCAATTGAGAGGATTCCAGAAAATATGAGTCAGTTCCTTTGATTCTCCCTCAATCAATGTGTTTGGAGAAAGAATGAGCTCACCCGTAAGCATATATCTACCTCTCGGCACATATACCTTACCGCCACCATTTTGTTCGGCAGCATGAAGAGCTGCACGGAAAGCTGCGGTTTCATTATGGACGCCATCGCCCACGGCACCGTAGTCCATCACATTGAATACTTTCACACCCCACCAGTCAGGAGATTTAGACACCACATCTATCCGCAAAGGTTCGCTCCATGCTGTCTTTCCCCCCATTCCGTTATGGTAATACAAATAATATGTGCCTAATGGCGTGTTGTCCGGAATATCAACACTAACGGAAAAGTCGTCAAAAAAATCCGTAACCTTGCATCTTACTTTTTTCCCGCCTTTTAGCGGAACAAGTACAGCATGTGCCTTGTCCTTATCCCGTAAAAGATTCTTTCCCTGAACCCTGAGATAATCTCCGGCAACCGCACATTCGCCATCCTCGCTCAGAGCCCAACGGACAATCGGAACGTTCAGATAAAAATAAGCCTTTTCATTATTGACATCTGTCATTTCCACACTGAAAACCCCGTTCTTCAAATCCTCGGGTACAATAAACTTAAGAGACTGCTCCTTTTGCTGCAGCAAGCCCACCGTTTTAGCCTTATAGGATGCCAACGGCCCGGTACGAAGATTGGTACCATTTGCATCGGGCAGCCTGTCCTCTACAGGGAGCGGGACATACGCAGGCTCGGCATTGCCGACATTTCCATTGTCGAGGGTAAAAACTTTTATCGACTTTATCTTGTCAAGATATTCACCCCTGATAAGTACTGCATCATTAGGTCTTGTCTCTGCAGTTGTTACCTGAAACAACTTAGGTTCGAATTTACCATCTTGCCTATCGGCAGAATAGCCGCTGCCGGAACAAACCCATAAAAAGGTCAATCCGGATAAAAATATTTTATTCAATTCCATTATTTCAAATATTGTTTAATAATATAATCAGGGATTTTCGTGTCGTAATAATCCAACAAATAGTTATCAAGATTTCCGTTGATTTCATCTTTTATCTCAGTCACTTCTATACGGTATAAGTTTATATCACAGTCCGTGAATTTCAAACCTACATTCCCATAGGTTATAGGTTCTTTGGTATCTGATCCTTTTATGACGCTTTCGCCATCCCACAAGACTTCGTAATCCTTATCCATTACACGAATTCTAAGTTCGTGCATACTTCCGTCATTATACGAATCTACTTTCACCTTTTGGAGCGGCTCTATAGTATTCCCACCCGACTTGTATTTATTCAGAGTGATTTCATTACCGTTCTTCAGGCTTACCCCGTAATATTTCAGCATTTTTGAATACATTGCTATATTCTGGTAGCGCATCTGCACTGAAAATTCGGAAGTACTCATAGCCGGCTCCAGAAAAGAGAGCCGGACGGCAACTTCATAATCAGCCCATTTCTTGTCGCCTAAATAGTATATACCATCGCCACGTTTTCTCCAATATCTGCTGCCGTCTTCTGCATAAGGCAATTCTGCAAATTTGATACCGTTCCATACCGGATTCACAACACTTGCAGGCACATTGGATAAACTACCATCTGCAAAATTCTCTCTCAAAAGGGTATTCGGTGCAATCGGCTCCTTGTCGGCAAAATTATCTTCCGCAGGGATAAAATTATCGCTGTATTCAATAGTCCAATCCCTGAATGTCACCTGCATTTTACGAGAAGAATCCACATCGTAGCCTATTTGATTGTCATTTCCGGAGCAGGCATAAAAACCGGACAAATGCGTTTCTCCAAGATCGACAAAAACAGCAGGGCCTTTAACCCACTCATCAGCGGCATTTTTATAATGACTCAAAAAAGAATTCCCTTGTCGCGTAAGCCTTATCTCAACAGGAAAACCGATATACCCCACTCGTCTGTAAGAGGTACTGCCTCCTTCCTGCTGTCTAAAAAAAACGAATAAATCTCCGGTAGCAGTCGCTTCAAGATGTACATTCGCCGAACTTTGACTATCAGTGGATCTCATCATAATACCGGCAGAACCTTTCTTAATATCGTCAATTTTCACCGTTATTACAGACTTTGAACAATCGTCATGCAAAAACGGCTGTTCCTTATATGCAAAACTGTATTCATCAGATTCAAAGAAGGCATTTTTTGTATTCTCTGTCTTAATTGTCAGAGTGTTGGAATCCACAGTAACGGATCCCTTAGCAGCTTTTCCATAGCTCGCGAATCGCCATTCATCCTGTCCGGTCTTATCCGCTGCATGCAGAGTTCCGACAAAGATTAAGACTGTGAGCAAAACAAGCAGTTTCCATGTAATTCTAATCAACGTCATTTTTGGGTTTAATTATTAATGGTTGGTTATATATTATGTCTTTCGCACTCACTGAGCACGTACAAATATATGTTCATAAGTATCAACACACAAGCATTTTATAGTATAAATCATCGCAAACGTTCCCGGGAACGTTTTAACACGTAAAGAACAGAAATATATTGATTTACAAATAAGCAGAATCCAGTCGTGTCCGACTAGATTCTGCTTGCATTCAACGTGGAACAATTTTTTAGTGGTTTAATATGAATTTAATAATAGGAGCTGGTGCGTCAAGACTGTGAGGATGATGATCGCAACCTTCTTTGACGATTACCTCAATCTCTCCCCGAAGTTTTTCATAACGTGCCGCCAAAATTTCAAGATTCTCATCATAAGGCACAGTTTTATCGCTGTCCCCTGCTACAGCTATAATTGGAATCTTCGCTTTTGCCAAAGGTTTCAGATTGTCGATAGGATTACCCTTGAAATTTTTCATATCCTCTTCCTTGATATTCCACTCCTGCAGAAATTCCTGCCATAAATCAGTCCTTTCACGACTGGGCCAGCTCGTAATATCGCACACCGGAGCATCAAGATAGATACACGATACTTTCTCCGGATTTGCTGCTGCCCAATCGACTGCAAAGAGTCCGCCTCTACTAAATCCTTCAAGGACAACTTTTTCCGAAAAGCCGTAATACTTAATCATGGCATTGTAAAACAGGGTTCCGAGTTCCTGAGATCTCGGGCTTCCATAAAGGAATGCCAAGTCATAATGCACTACATGGTAGCCCAATGCTAGCATTGCGATATCTACAGCAGGAAAAGCCCCGAAAAAAGCAGGCCTCCAAATCCAAGGCTTACCGGGAAGAGGCTTGGCAGGAGCTACTATATTAGCCTTTCTCCCGTTGAACTCGAAATCATATTTATCATACCCCCTCCATTTAGTCTTGACCCCGGGGAAATCCTGAAGCTGGAATTCTTTGGAAATTCCGGTCATCGCCCCATACGCACATTTTGCCATCTCCAAAGATGCTACCCTGTCCGGATGCAGTTTATCAGGGAAATGTTCTCGCATTCCGGAAGTCGCAGCATGCATGTCGACTATTTCAAGACGGTTTTTCTCTGCAATTTCCCTAATGCGAGGGATTACACCATGAACTATAACGCTGTCTTTAATCGAACCTTTTTCAATATAGCATGTAGCCGGGAAACACAAATAAATTTTAGGTTTAGAATCCATACCCGAGAACACGTCAATCATAGCCTGCATGTCTCCTTTAAACTTATCCTTATGCTTCCAATTACCACCCTTTGAATCATTGGTACCGAATTTAATAAACATTATATCTGGTTGAAAATCAAATACCTGTTTATACACACGGGTATTTATGTAGGGACTGTCTCCAGAAGAAAGCACAGTGGTGCCACTAACTCCGAAGTTTCTCACGTCATAACCGGAACCGAGCATTTGCCCAAGCACCGCAGGATAGCTGTCCCTTGCCTGATTGGATAAACCTGCACCGAAAGTGATGCTGTTGCCAATACAAGCAACCTTGATTTTTTCTTTTTCTACAGCAAGGCTGGCAGGAGCAAGCATAAACATAAGCCAAACTACCAATAACAGAGTTCTAATCATATTATAAAATTTAGTTGTTCTGTTCTGCAATCCACCTCAGAACAGTAGTTTTGAATTCATTGAAATAAGGAAAAGGAGCCCCCTCGATAAAACCCCAACCATGTCTGCCTTTCGGATAGACATGCATTTCAGCTGGAACAGCATTCCTCAGTAATGCCTGATAGAACACGATGGAATTTTCCGGTTTCACCGCCGGATCATCTGAACAATGAAAAAGAATGGTCGCAGGGGTATCCTCAGCAACTTGCTCTTCCGTAGAGAATTTAATTACAGTATCTTCAGATGGACTTTTCCCCATAAGGTTAAATCTTGAGAACTGGTGGGTAATATTCTTTTTCATAGATATTACCGGATAGACCAAAATACCGAAATCTGGTTTCAATTCACCCTTCAACGTCACAAGCCCCGTTGCCGCAAGATGCCCTCCTGCTGAAAATCCCATCAGACCGATTTTACAAGATTCAAGATTCCATTTATCTGCATTGGCCATCACGATTTCAAAAGCCCTTGTCAAATCTCCGACAGGTACCTCTTGCCGTCCCGCCGGCATCCTGTATTTGACGACAAAGGCTGCAATGCCGTTCTGATTTAGCCATTTTGCCACAGAGACTCCCTCCGAACTGAAAGAGAGTCCTTTGTATCCACCACCGGGGCAAACCACGACTGCTTGACTACTCGGTCTATCCGTAAGGTACACATGCAATTCAGGCATTTCATCATCAAGGGAAGCAATCTTCTCAAATTCAGCCTCACCATATAGTGGTAGAACCAAGTTCTGTGCATTGACAAGCACAGAACCCAGCGTTATTAAAATGATTAAAAATAATTTTCGCATATTATTTGATTTCAACACTAACTACATATTTGATATCATCGGAAGCTGCTGCTATACTTATGTCATATCTACCCTTTTCCAAATTCCATCCACCCAACTGTTCATCCCAAAATGCCCAGTCATCAACAGGAAGTTCCACTTCAACCACTTTGGACTCACCTGATTTCAAAGAAGTGCGTGCAAACCCTTTAAGTTCTTTTACCGGCCGTTCGGAAGACGGGTTGATTTGAGAAACATAAACCTGAGATATTTCATCACCGTCACGTGTTCCCGTGTTCTTCACACTGAACGACACCTTTACCTTGTCACCAGGACCGTAGACGAAGCTATCGGTCCCTGCATCCGAATATTCATAGGAAGTATAGCTCAAACCATGTCCGAAAGCATACATAGGGGTAATATTCTTTGAATCGAACCATCTGTATCCGACATAGATATCTTCTGAATATGTCACGGTTTCATTAACTCCCGGATATGTTTCGGGCCCAAACGCATGCGCTCCGCAATCTTCAAGGGTTGCAGGAAATGAGATAGGTAGCTTGCCTGACGGATTGACATCTCCGGACAACACGGAAGCTATGGCATGTCCAGACTCGGAACCGCAGTACCATGCCTGCACAATGGATGGGACATCTTCAGCAAAACGCAAATCCACGGCATTTCCGGAAACAAGAACCAGCACGACATTGCTGTTCACTTCGAGAATTCTACGTATGAGTTCCGGCTGTCCATAAGGAAGGCTGTACGATTCTCTGTCATATCCTTCGCTGTCCTGCCTCCAGTTATGATTAAGACCTCCTACAAATATCACAAGATCACTTTCTCTAGCAAGTTTTACCGCTTCTACCGCCAACTGCATATTGTCATAAGCCGGAGAAGCGATCCTTCCGTCTATCATTGGAGTATAAGCACTATATCCCCTTGCAAAAGACACTTCCACTTCTTTTCCAAAACGCGATTCGATACCCGCAAGCGGAGTAATTTCATATCTTGGTTTAAGAGCAGCAGCACCTCCATTGCTGGCATGAGTTCTGACAGCATTTTCCCCTATTACAGCTATTTTCCTGCATTTTTTAGTATCTACCGGAAGAATATTATCGCGATTTTTCAACAATACAATCCCTTGCTCTGCAATATGGCGTGCCAAGTCAGTATGCTCTTTCGTATTAAAACTTCCCCAAGGGCGATTGCGGTTCATTGCCGTTCTTAGATTAAGTTTAAGAACACGTCTGACCTTATCGTCAAGTTGTTCCATAGGTACTTTGCCATTACGAACAAAATACAGGAGAGAATCGGCCATATAATACTTATTATATGGTTTTAATGTTCCCATTTCTATATCAAGTCCGTTCATTGCAGCCTCATACGCATTCTTTGTTCCGCTCCAGTCCGAGATGACTGCTCCGTCAAATTTCCACTCCCCTTTAAGAATATCATTGATGAGATAGTTATTGTGGCAGCAGTATTGTCCTCTGAATTTATTATATGCCCCCATTACAGACCATGCCCCAGCCTCTGTTACAGCTGCTTTAAAGGCAGGAAGATAAATCTCTCGCAGTGCCCTTTCAGACACTTCTACATTAACGGTATCTCTCTGATATTCCTGATTATTAAGTGCAAAATGCTTCACACATACAGCAATACCGTTATCCTGAATGGCTTTGATATACGGAACAGCAATTTTCGAAACTAAAAAAGGATCTTCACCCATATACTCGAAGTTTCTTCCGTTAAGAGGTGTCCTTGCGATATTTACTCCCGGAGCAAGCTGAACGTCTTTCTCCCGATAGTTCGCCTCTTCACTGAGAGCTTGACCGTATCGAGACGCAAGTTCCGTATTCCAGCTGGATGCAAGAACCGTAAGAGCCGGAAATGCCGTACAGGAATCATTGGTAGTTTCCGCTTTTGTCCAACTGTTGTAAAGGACTTCGCTTCTTACACCAAACGGTCCGTCATTCATCCACAACTCAGGAATGCCGAGTCGTTGCACTCCGGGAGAACTGAATTTGGACTGAGCATGACATAATGCCACCTTTTCTTCCAGTGTAAGACGCGGAATAATATCTTCTACTCTCTCGTCTATCGTTTTGGATTCATCAAGATAAACGGGCAATTGTCTGTTAGCTCCCGTTTTGGATCCTGATGTACACGCGGATATCAAAATAAGGACAGACAATACAGTCATCGTAATTCTACTCATAATTAATTTAATTTTAAAGTTCATTTACAATATTCAACCACCGGAAGCGTCGTCATTCTTATCCTTGTACATCCGGACGGTACCATTTCTATCTCTTCACATTCTGACGAAACCTGAATATTCTCTTCAGGTAGCCCAGGGGTCGTATCACCCAAAAGTCGCCATTCAGGAATTTCGAATGCAGTTACTTTAAGCTTGACAGGTGTTGAATCTGGTGTCCACGGGAATCCTTCCTTCCCTGTGTTCACCACTGTTATTTCAGGATTTTCAGGCAGACCGAAATTCCACTTAGAAGCAGGAGTCACGTTATATGCAGGAAAAGCTACCGATGTCTTGAACTGGTCCTTTATGATCTCAACATTCTCATCAATATCTACAGAATACAGCAATGGCCCCATATATACATTAATTCCGGCATCAGTTCTTTTCTCTATCCTCGGTTTCATATCGATGTCCAACTCTACGACATCCCCATCCTTAAATCGTCTTTCTATCGTACTGAACCCTCCTGCATGATATTCTTTCGGCTGTTCTGCATTGACTGTCAACTTTGCATTCTCTGCCCATGATGGAATCCTCATGGTAAACGGTATGCTGACAGGAGCATCGTCGAGAGCAAACCTGAATGTTATTTTCCCGGAGAAAGGATAAGAAGTATCTTCTGTTATACATACCTTTGTGCCATTAATTTCTGTCCTATATTCCGACGGACCGTACAAAGCGGCAACTATCTCATGCTCGTCACCATTCATCCACATCCTTGAAATATAATTCGGAAACATCCTGTGGACATTGCCGGAACAACATTCGACATCAAAACCCGGTCTGTAAGCCTGACGTGACAAGCCCTCTTCACCGTATGGAGCCATGGAACTTTTTTCAGTTGCCAATAACTGATTCGGAGATGAGAAGTACTGCAAAGCCTTGAAATCCTTATTAATAGCTCCCAAGGCTGCATTATACACAGCTGATTCCATCTTATCCGCCCACTTGACATCTCCGGTTGCCATCAGCATGTAACCGTAGCTCCATATGAAATCACTGATATCACAGGTCTCATGCAGCGCTTCCGCATGCTTAGGAAACAAGCTTTCATATGAAGCCGGTATCCCATCTGGAAGTTCGTTTTCCCGTTCCACGGAAGAATAGAAACCAAGCGCGGCATCGAGATATTCCTGCCTACCGGTATAAAGATACAGAATCAACGGCTGTTTGGAAACTTCAGCAGCCGTCACACCATGTACGTCAACCGGCTTTGAAGAGACCATATCTCCATGGATGAACACTTCATTGTCTTTTGTTCCCCCGTTCATACTGAACAGGTCCCAAATATGCCCGGCTTTCTGCAAGATTTCCTTATCGCCCGTATATGAATACATTTTGCACATACTTTCTATGATACAAGTCTGCCTGTTGGTCAAAGTATCATTCAAGGCAGAAAAATGTTTTTTCAGCAGAACCGGAATCCTGTCGTCTTCGGTATAGTCGTAATATGCAAGCAGCGTTCGTGCGAATACAGAAAATGCCCACTGGCTCTCACCGAGGGTTTCCGGACCTAGCATTCCGTTCGCCCGGGGATGGGACAAGACATATCCGACATTGTCGGAACCGAGCTGCATAAGTACACTGTCTCTCAAGAATATTCCACACCTATACAGACCGTCAATCATATATCCCGACTGTTCATAAGGCCACCAACCTTTCGCTATCGGATTCCCTCCCTCTGGGATTATTCCATTCCACAAACATGTGTTATAAGGATAACCTGACTCCTTGCGATTAAGCCCGAGGCCGTCTCTCTGTCTCTGTAATATTTCTCTTAACCACGAGGACGGCCGTATATTTTCTATATTCGCTTCCTTATATACTCCATAATATTCAGGAGTGTCAGTCACATCAGCACATGAGCCAAGCCCCAAGACAAGACCGACCGCAATAAACAATCTAATCAACTTCTTTTTCATGATTATCGGTTTTCAATATTTTATTTTTTCTCATCCATTCTACCAGTTCGGCCGTCCAGTCATGTCCATAACCATCGACAGTGATTTCAAAAGCTCCGTGCCCCCCGTCATCGACAGTCTTCCAATCCAATGAGACTCCGGCCTCCAAGAGTTTTTCCCTGACACTAAGTGCAAAACCGTAACCGCTATCATTAGTCGCATGACGCATAAAAAAAGGAGGAGTCTCAGCATCGAATCTGAACGGCCATTTCTGTTTCCCATAGTACCAGCTCGTTAATGGAATCACATAGTCAGGGCGCGAAGAGGCGTCTGGGCAATCGGCTGAAGCCAGCCTCAATACAATCAGCGCACCTGCCGACTGTCCTGCTACTCCGATTGCATTTTCATCTATATTCCACTCGGAGGCTTTCTCTCTGACTGTCCTTACGGCTTGTCTTGCATCTTCCAAAGCCACGTCAAGTCCACGTTTCACCCTGTATTTTACACCGATTACCGCAACTCCATATGGCCTCAGCCGCTCTGCCGCCTCACGCGCATTTCTGATAAAGCCGGTATAACTCAATCCTCCTCCCGGGAAAAAGATTACCACCGGAGACTTCTCCGACTGGCGGGGAAGGAAAACTTCCAATTCCGGTTCGGAAATCCTGTCGATACGCGCTATTGAATTGATATATTCCGGTCCGGAATATTCATAATCGGGAATTTCGCCCTGCCATACAGGCAGCCTTTCAATACCTCTATTTCCTTCTGCCATACCGGTCCACCATTGAGACACGGCATCTGCGATATATGATATGCACCGCTTCCAGTCATAACTTTTCTGATTAGCGCAAAAGCCCTCATAGTCAGCAAAATCACAATTACAGGAAACAATCTGAGCCGTATCGGATGTCATCCATAATATGTCGGTATTTTGTCTGGAAGCCATTAAGCGGATTTTACGGAAAGTATTCTCATTAGCCTCCAAATCTCTGCATTGTATGACAAACACTCTATATCTTCCTGTTTTTTCCGTAGATATGACCTCCGCTGCTTCCTTTATTCCCCTTACACAGCGGTATGTTACTTCCGGGCTGTCTGTCAAATCCAGTATTTTCAGCCCGGAAGCAATTTGGTTTTCAATATAGGTGGCACTTTCTTCAGGGAAATCCACTCCAAGAAACAGCACGGACGGAACATCCGGGAGTTTCCCGGCACTAGGCCACATCGGGCAGAAAGTCATCGCAGACAAAATAACAAAGAAAAAAAGCTTCATCTCAAAATGGAATCAATAATTCTGAACACTCTATTTAACCTTCAATTTAAAACCCCAGACCAAATCGCAAGGAGGATTCTTTCTAACAGACTCCGGTATGATTATTTCTATTCCGTCTCCAGTTTTTTTCCATTTGAGGGGACGATTATGCCCCATCAGAAATACCGATTTAGCAGAAACCGGAACGAATGATCTGATTTTCACCACAGACGGCATATATTCATCCTTGGTATTCAAGTAAAAGGCATATACGTTGTTATCTTTTGAAGTAAACGCTATTCTGTCCTCTTTGTAAGGAGCAATCGCTTTCGTTCCATGGATGCCTTCTGAGTTAACTTGCATCCAGTCGCCGATTTCCTTAAGCCGCTGATATGCCTCCGGAGCAAGTTCTCCGTCAGGACTAGGTCCGACATTCAGTAGAAAGTTTCCTCCACGTGAAACTATCTGTACAAGGGTGGTCAAAATGTCATGCGTGGATTTGTAACTATCATCTGGTTTGTATGACCACTGAGTAGCCATAGTCATACAGGCCTCCCAAGGATAGTCCAAGGCACGATCCGGTATTTTCTGTTCCGGGGTCCTGTAATTTTCATAGATGGTATTCGTATGTCTTGCCACCATCATGATTCCAGGCTGATTGGTTCTTATCGTCTTTGCGAATCTTTCCCACTGCGGATGCCTGTCAGGAGAAGCATCGCACAGATCAAACCACAGCATGCCGAGGTTACCGTACTTACCTCCGGTCAGTTCATTCAACTGATTGTTGATAAAGTCATTTAGGCGCTGCCATTTTTCCGGGAACATTTCAGGAGGATAATTTATATTCCTGTCTTTGGGAGGGAAATAATCCCACCAATAGTCATTATTGTTCCAATCCGCTATGGAATAATAAGCACCTGCCATCATACCTTTGCCACGAAATGCATCGAAAATTCCCTTTGCAATGTCAGCATTCGCATCTGTGTGGAACGGACATTCGGCATCGGTTATTTTATAGTCGCTGTACTGAGTATCGTACATGTTGAATCCGTCATGATGTTTAGTTGTGAAGACCACATATTTCATTCCAGCATACTCCGCCGCTCCAGCCCATTTTTCAGGATTGAATTTTACAGGATTGAATGTCTTTTTCAAATCTTCATACTTCCGAACATAGTCAAAATAGTTCATTCCTTCCGGCCTCACCATACAGAATTTATATGCTTCCGGACAAATGGACCAGGACTCTACTATACCCCATTGGCTGTATGTTCCCCAATGGATAAACATACCGAATTTCATATCCTCCCATTTTTCTATATTTTCCCTTACAATGCTTTCCTCCGGATAGATATAAGGAGGTTTACTGTCAGTATTCTTTTTTTCCACCATCGGATCTTGTGCAAATACTGCAATTCCTCCGATAAACATGGCAAAAAGCGATGCTATTACTTTTTTCTTCATTTTCCTCATTTTATTTAGAATCAATACTTCTTGCTTCGTAAATCTGGCGGGCTATAGTCTCCCCGATAAGATTATATGCGTATTGGCTGTAATGGATGTCATCCGTCATCATATTCATCTGTGGAAAAAGCCAAGGATCCGCAGCTACAAGATGAACTCCATGCATTTTTTCAGACAGTCTGCGCTGTGCTGCACGAACCTGATGATAGCCCTCTTGCGGACGGTCGACATATTGTCCAGTGAGGACTATATAGAAAGGAAGGTCGGCATCATGGAGATGCTTTCTGAACCGGAGTATAAGATTGCGAAGCGCCGCCTCATAATCCTCACCGTCCATTTTCCCATCATTGATAGCATTTGCGTCACGTTCTCCTTGAAGCCAGATCACCCCACTGAATTTCAATCCTGTAACGGCAATCGCAGAATTACATTTAGCCATCGCTGCATCGAACAATGGCAAGACACCCTTTTCCGCCCAAGTACCGTAGATTGTCTCTCCTGTAGTAGAGCATGCACTTCCTCCCCTCGCCGCAGACACCACTACAACCGAATCACCTGTCATTTTATTAAGGTTCCACGCGAACGAAGGACTGATGCTGCCGCTGTTCGCCTTGCCAAAATACTTGCCGTTCTCACCTACTGGGTCCTGCAGTATTTTCAACGAATCTCCGGATTGTACATAGTCGAAACACTCTTTGCTATAGTACTTCATCGAAGTTCTTCTATCACCCATTCCGGAAGCATTACTCTGTCCAGCTATGAGCCACATACTTTTTTGGGCAACTCCCGAAACGGACAGCCCCGCTAAAATCAACAATATAAAAAATCGTTCCATAAAATCGTTTATAGTGAAATTTCAATGACATTCATACCCCATGGAGCAAAATCAAGATTGATCTGCCCTTTCTTTCCTGCCGATCTAATAATTTTACCCTGAAGAGCCTTAGCAGAACGGAAACCTGTCTTATTCGCAACTAACTGCGATAAATCCAGAGTTACAGTGCATGACTGGCTATCATTAGACTGACACATTGCAATCAGGTATAACTTCATGCCGTTCTCTGACAAAGCGGTAAGGAATTCAATCTCCGGGTTATCGCAACCGACCATATCCGGTCTGAACAGAAGATCCGCTTTCTTACCGTAAATATTACCAGGTGCAAATCCATATGTGACGTGTGGGCCAACCTTGGGAGTCATGTAGCCATATGGGAACGAAATATTACTGTCCGAACGCAAACCAGCCTCCGCAATCAGATAATCCACAATCCAGCCAATCTGCCAGTATGCATGCCACGGGAACATTGTTGAATACTTTTTCAACTCATTCATTCCGTGCCAATAATAGACTGCGCATCCGCTTTTCTGATCGACAAAAGCATTTCTTCCGATTGACGCAGCTCTTGCCATAGTAAGGAAAACCGGTTCCTCCGTCCATTCATACATTTTCACGAACAAACCTGCGTAACTTGATATCAAAATCGGTCCGTTTACTGCCGTACCTCGTATATGCTCCACACCAAGACCGGTCTGATTCAGTTCCCAGTCTTTATATGCTTGCTCGCCGATGTATTTCGTTTCATCAGTCATTACCGGATTGGTGAATATAGACGTCGCGTAAATCATGGCGGCATCTATAGATGCCTGTTTATATGCCTCGTTACCCGTTATTTCATACAAGTCCATATAGGCACGAGATGTCTGTGCCGTACAGAAATCCCAGATATTGCGTCCATCACCGCATACTCCGAGATAATATCCTTTATCCACTCCGTTTTCCTGCTGCCAGTCTGCACCTTTGCAGGCTGCGTCAAGGTATTTCTTGTCTTTCAAGTGCTTATATGCTATGTACAATCCATACCAGGTTGGTCTGTAATCCTTAAGATCCGGGAAAGACGGTTTCATAGAAAATCTGTCATAGCCGACCTCAAAACTTCCATCATCTTTCTGCCATGCAAGCAATCTGTCACCTGCCATCCTCAACCTTTCGAGCAATTCCTTGTCATCAGGATTGAATAGAAGCATATTTCCGAAATCGACCATAGTATAATAGGTCGTATGCAAAGGTTCTATCCAATTGCCCCTTTCCGACTCCACACCGTCTATATCCGCATATTCTCCGAGAGCGGCACCGCAGAAATATCCCGGTTCTGTCTGCTGCTGAATCATTTTATAATTCCTCACATAGTGAAGACGGCTGCTCATTACGGAATCCTGCCCGTTTCGTGCAATCATAAACATGGTACCAGCGTCAGCAATCTTGGAGCCGTTAGCACCTATTGTCTCACCTCTGCTCTGCCATGTTTTCCAGCTCGACTCTTTATCTTTGCGCAGGAATTTCTGAAGCCGGCTCACGCGCTCGGACAAAGATACCTTGTTGGTAAGCAAATCCAAGGATGATGGTAAGGCGAAAACATCGTTCACTGCATGCTGGAATACATCGAACCAGCCCGAGTTCTTCAAGGTATAACGGAATCCAAATGCCACTTCATCTCCGGCTTTGTGCTTAGCTCCCACCTGTCCGAGTACCGGATGATAAACCACGGGAGTAAGTTCATTATGCCTGTTCGCTAAACTCAATCCCAAGGAATTAGGGCTCTTATCCGGAGCTTTGCCGGCTATCGGGTCGGTTTCCGTCCCCGGATCTGGAATAACAGCTAAGGTATAGCCATCCTTCGACGAATACAGCGGGCACAAAGTCATCGTATTGCGTTCTTGGGCAAGCATCGGAACACAAGGAATGCCCATGCTGTAAGTTTTAGCCATGTTCAGATTATACTGGATTTCATTGCCATACCAATTACCCGGAATCATCGCCCATGATATATTGTTCTCTTCGAAGACTGTAATCGTAGGGGTGGCGATGGATACGGAACCGTTCGTCGACAGTCTGACCTTCATATCGACCTTTATATCAGACGGAAATGACGGATCTACCTTCCATATTGCTTCAACGTCTCCGAAACGGAGACTGTGAGAAAATTTCAGAGTACCATCGGGAAGCATTTCTGCTTTTGACGGATAGAACGTAAAATCCTTTCCCTCAAGATCCTGATCGACCAAATCCTTTGCCGGATTACGATCTATATACAAAACCGTGTAATATCCCTTGGGGGCAGGAATCTGCTTCCCGTCGATTTTAATACACGAGATATGCCAGCCATCCTCCTCCTGTTGCCATTCAAAATCAATACTGCCCGTATTAAGATTCAGTTTGGGCTGAGCGGACATCAAGACACTCACACAAGCAATGAGTAACGTAGAAAACAAATATTTCATAAACGTATTTTTCAGAAAATTATTTTTCAACTATTTCTATTTCTATATTTTGCACAGATTCTTCAGTTCCGAAAGCGGTAGTATTACGCGACACTACGGTCACCGTAAACTTACCTGGTTTGTAATATGTGTAATCATAGAACCCCGGAACAACCTCGCTGTACGACTTAATAAGCGTACCATAATCAGGAATCACTTGGCTCGGATCGACAGGAGAAGTAATCACCCAGCTTTCGAAATCCTCCTTACCGTCAGGCATGCCTGCACAAGTAAGCGATGTTCCAAGTGTCCACTGATAAGCAGGGAAAATAGCGCCGGTCTGATCTTCCTGCAGCTTATTCGTAGTCGTACCACATTTTGCAAAAGAAGCATTTGTCCATATCGTATAAGGAAGAGCATCCGTTTCAACTGTATTATTAAGGTTGAATGAAGAGATTGTATATCCTTCCTGTTTCTGTCCTTTTTTCGCAGTATAACGGAAAGCAAGATAGATATCGCGCCCGTTCCATTCAGACAAATCTATGGCTCCGGAATTAATATTAGTACCTTTTTTAGTCCCCTCCACAGGCCATTTTGCTTTTTCGGAAATATCCAACCAAGTGGCACGTTTTATTCCCTCCATGGTGATATCACCGTCAAAGTCAGTAGAAAGAAGGAGTTTGATTTCGGCGTACTTCTCCAAGTTATCTCCATCTTTTTTGCAATTGAAAGACAGGATCGGAGAACCATTTTCGCTTCCGCGATTTCTGTAGATATAGCGCGAACCTCTTATAGTTCCTCCCATCGTTCCGCCATTATAATTATCAACTCCGGTAAAAATCGTCACGAAATCAGCTTCTCCTGAGAAGTGGAAACGGACATTCTCTCCAACTTCATATACATTCTTCTCAAGCGTGGTCACGACGGTTGATTCGGTCACGGTGTCAACTTGGCAGGACACAACGACTAAAGCGGCGACTAAAGCGGGAAACAGGATTCTAATTATATTTCTTTTCATTGTCTCATACTTTTAATAATGTTAAATATACAATTACCAGCCTTCATTCTGTTTCAATTCAGGATTAAGCATTATTTCTCCGGAAGGGATCGGAAGGTAATAATGGACATCGGACACATTGTTGCCAGGAGTCATGATATAATCAAGTTGCGCTCCATTGACTCCTTTTGCATTCCTGCCATCATCCCTCGTAGCCTGAAGCACCTCCACAAGATTGTGCCAACGTTTGAGGTCTAAACGTCTCCAACCTTCAAAACATAGCTCTCTCGCTCTTTCATCCATAATAGTTTGGAGGAATGCCTCCTTTGAGCCCGTAGCTTCGGCAGATAATTCATAAGACGGATTCTCATCCTTCATTACTGCGATTGCTGTAGCACCGTTGCCCTTGGGACCTTTTCCGCCTTCAAGCGACCTGATTATCACTTTCGGAGTTGCACTGTAGGCATGTCCTCTGTCGAGCAATACGATTGACTCAATAGGTCTGGTGGTTTTAGTGTCCGGTTTTCCGTCGGAACCAAGAATCTCAGGCAACTTGGCAGTAGCAATTGTGAGAGGCCCCTTGACGTCTCCGACACGATATGCCTTGGGAGATTTATCCTCTTCCGTTGTGCATGTGACAGATGAAGTATTGTCGGTGACATCAATAATCTCCACACAAACTTCACCGACGGTATAATTTTCTCCCGGATTGGTAAGTTCTATACGATCAATAAACTTACGACCGTCCATTTGTCCGTATGCCCTTTTTCTCACCTCGTTGACATAGCTTATGGCCTCAGGTGTCGGACCGTTGTGTATCTGACACAATGCTTCGGCTGCCATAAGCAATACGTCGGAATAGCGTACTATACAAAGGTTGGTTCCTGCATTACTTTGATACGCAGGCCAAATCTTTGCATACTGGCGATTGAACTTGTTGATCTGACGATCATAAAGCAATCTGTCATTATCAGGATCCTTATGCGAACCGAAATAAGTAAGGACAAGACGTTCAGCACCATCAAGTTTCGTAGGAGCATTGGTAAACGGAGCGATAGCCCAGTTACGTCTTTCATCATAAGACCCTAACAATGCCTCAGTGTCTTGCTCATAATATGAGAACATTCTCTTGGTGATCTTCATTGTATTATTAACCATAAAGGATACGTTTGTTACAGCTTTGCTGCAATTGGTACCGAGCGTGGTCGACAATGAAGGAAAATATTCTTTCAGTCCGTCAGACGTACTTTTACAATACGCTTCTATCTCCCATAGATTTTCACGTATATCATACTTGTCCTGAATAAGCGGAATGAATGCTTCTGCGAAATTAGGAATCAAGCTGTGAGCAGGATCGTCAATGACCATTTTTGCCCACTTGTATGCATCTTTGTACCTTTCGGTGTTGTAGCAAGGGAATCCGGCATTGAAAAGGCAGACCCTTGCCAGCACTCCCCTGACAGCAGACTTGTTGATTCTTCCTCCAAAGTTAAATTTGGTAATCGGAAAGACCTTACTCTCTGCCTCTTCCATCTCGCGAATTACAAAATCGTATATATCAGCCTCCTCTGCCTGCTTTGCAGAAATACTATTAACATCCGAAGATGCCTCCGTTATAAGAGGAACCCTTCCATAATTTTGTACAAGATTGAAATAACAGAATGCCCTTATAAATTGCACTTCACCTTCCATGGAGAGCTTTGTTTCTGTTGTCATCTTGGCATCAGGAAGATAATGAAGGAACTGACAGCAACGCTGAATCGCCGCATAAAGATTCTTGTACATAGTAGCATTAGGAGCATATCCGGAAGTATAGCTATACACCTTAGGACCTGTTCCGGCTGCTGCATTATACATTTCATCCGTCACATTCCAGATGACGAACTGAGAGTTCATGCTTCCATCAAAAAGTCCTCCTCCCGGTACGCTAAGAGCGTCATAACAACCCACTAAAACCTTTGCGCATGCCGCACTATCTTTGAAAAATGTATTCGGAGTGTCCGAATCTATCGGATGCAAATCCAAGTTAGACAAACAGCTTGTAAGAGGGAAAAATGCAATTCCGAACAATATACTTTTAATAACCTTATTCATATCCATATAAATTGAGAACATTATATCACATTAAAACGAAATTTGTGCACCAAATATGAATGTACGTGGTACAGGGTATGCCGAATAGTCATAACCTGGAGTTCTTGCATTCGACATTGTGCTGACGGTAGGGTCCTGTCCCGAATACCCCGTCACCGTAAACAGATTCTGGGCAGAGAAATAAATCCTCATGTTGCTAACAAAAAACCTCTGGCTCACCTGAACAGGCAGAGTATATCCTATATTCAAGTTTTTCAGTCTCAAATATGAGCCATCCTCTACATAACGGTCACTGCCCCAAGCCGTGTTGTTTGCAGATCTTGCACGCGGAAGTTTTCCGTTAGGATTGTCCACGGTCCATCTGTCGGCATACGAAGCAAACTGATTGGAGCTCAATGATCTGCCTTCTTCTAAATAATAACGGTTCATATTAAGGATATCATTGCCGTAGCTGAATGTAAAGAACAATGACATATCGAAATTATAGAATCTGAAAGTATTTGTTATACCGCCCGTAAAATCAGGATTCGGATTACCTATAATCGTCAAGTCTTCTTGAGTAATCTGGAGATCGCCATTCAAATCCTTGAATTTCTGATATCCGGGAAAGACTCCCTTTCTGTTTGCATGAGTTGACTGTGAAACAACATCATCTCTCAATATCCAGCTGCCATCGCTTCCCTTACGGAAATCTTCATATTGATAAAGACCGTCTGTAAGGGCTCCGTACATCATACCGATAGGCTGACCCACCTTCGCAATATACAATGCAGCTCCATTCGGAATCTTCAGATTATCAGCAGGAAGCACACTCTGGTTGTTGGCAAGTGCAAGCACTTTGTTCCTGTTGAATGAAATATTGAAGTCGGTAGTCCAGTTAAAATGCCTTCTCTTCATATTAACAGTGTTTAGAGACAGTTCGAAACCTTTGTTCTCCACCCGGCCTATATTCCTATATGCTGAACCATAGCCGATATGGGCAGGCAATGTGGCATTGATCAGAAGATCTTTAGTATCTTTCTTATAATACTCGGCGGTCAAGTATATCCTGTTGTCGAAGAAGCCCAAATCCATTCTGGCATTAAAGGTATATGTGGTCTCCCATTTCAATTTAGAATTACCTATCGATGAGACAATCGCTCCCGTTGTAGGATATTCATCGTTGAATGAATAGTCATAATATGTCCCTCCGGAAGAAAATCCCATCTGCGGAAGATAAGCGTATTCTCCGATACCATTATTGCCGGTAGACCCATAGCTCAAGTTAAGCGATCCTTCGCTAAACCATGATCCGATATTGTTCTTGACAAAATTCTCATCTGAGAATCTCCACCGAACGGCTCCTGAATAGAACTTGCCCCACCTATTGTCACGTGCAAATTTTGAAGAACCGTCCGCACGCATCGTAAACGTCAGGTAGTATTTTCTGTCATAGTTGTAATTCGACCTGAAAATAAAAGATTGCATTGCCCATTCCGTCAACTTCTTGGACATGATTTTCTGAGACAGCCCTTCATCAAGTGCCTCTATTCCTCTCCATTCTGACGTAATAGGGATCTGTGTAGCTTTTGCTTCGAAGATATCCGAAACATTTTTCTGCTGAGTACAACCGACAGTTACGGCAAGGTCATGAATATTATCGAACTTTTTGTTGAAGTTCAAAGTGTTCTCATTCAAGACATTGTTGTTCCTTGCTACTCTTCTCGAACCGTTAATTCCATCATTTCTTCCTGGAAGTGTACTTCCGGCTTCCGTTTTGGAATTATTGAATATATCAGTCTGGGATTCAGTGCTCGTATAAGAAATCGAAGTAGTGAATTTCAGACATTTGAGAATATTCCAATTGAGCATGGCACTGGTCCTCAACTGTCTTGTGATATATTTCTGATCAGTATTTTGGGTCTGGAGCAATGGGTTGAACATCGGTACTCCACTCTCCGGTCTTTCAGGGTCTTCAAGTTCATGGGTCAAGTCCACACCGTTTGTGGAAATAGGTCTGTATGACCACACTTTATACATGTAAGCGGAAGATCCCTGTCCATAGTTAACTTGCATACCAGTTCTTTCCTTCTCCGCATAATTCGCCCTCATGACAAGCTGCATGCGATTGCCTATCTTCTGGGTAATATTCATGCTGCCAACATAGTTCTTCATACCGGTATTAAGAATGATACCCTTCTGATTGGCATAATTGAATGAAGCCATATATGTGGTCCTCTCAGTACCACCAGATGCGCTTACGCTGTATTCGTGCATCTGCCCGAGCTGACTGATCTTATCTTGCCAGTCAATGGGTTTCACATTCTTGTAGTCATCGAGTATCCATGGACTTCCATCTGGATGAGGATCCCTACCGTCAAGATACATGGATCCATAAGCCGCATCAAGTTCATTCTGAAGTCTGACAAATTCATAAGGCGACATCATTTCATACCTGTTATAGTCTTTCGACAAACTATAACGGTACTCGAAATTAATTTTCGGAGCGCCCTTCGAACCGGAATCGGTAGTGATAACAATCACACCATTGGCACCGCGCGCACCGTATATGGCTGTCGCCGATGCATCTTTGAGAATCTCGATACTCTTAATGTTCTGAGTAGGGATTGACGAGTTGTCGGGAGACTCAAGCGGAATACCGTCTACCACATAAAGAGGAGCATTGTTCTGGGTCACGGAATTGTTGCCCCTAATCAGAATGTCCGGAAGACCTCCAGGCTGTCCATCCCCGACATTGACCTGTACACCAGCGACTTTGCCGGCAATAGCATTTTCAAACGTCACTGCCTGAAGCGCCTTCATATCCTCAACGTTGACAGAAACGACGGAACCGGTAAGATCCTTTCTTGCTACCGGACCTCCGTATGGAACCACCACCACTTCCTCGAGCATTGTCGCATCAGGTTCAAGAGAGATTCTCAATTTCTCTCCCCCTTTTGTAACCCGCACCTGATAATCTTTGTAACCAATGAAAGAGACTGTGACAGTCTGTCCGACAGGTACTCCTGTAAAAATGAAATTCCCATCTACATTTGTGGATACACCTTTGGTACTGCCTTTGATATAAACGTTAGCTCCTATGACAGGAGTTTCAGTTTCATCAACGACAGTTCCTTCAACGGTAACCATCTTAGTTTTTTCCTGTGATCGGACTGGCATGATGCCTGCAAATGAAACCAGCAGGCACATCAGAAAAAAAACAATTTGTTTTCCTGATCTTGATTGAATACGATTTAATGTTAACATACTTTGGCATTATAAAAATGATTAGAATTAATATATCGAGAAATGTTTCCATCTGGGCTATTATAATAGCTTTTAACGCAAGCAAATTTATATAAGTACAATCAATTTTAATAGCATAATGCCTCAAAAATCAACGGAAACGTTCCCGGGAACGTTTCGATTTTGCAGAATGTCTAAAAAGTTGTAAGTTTGCGGACAAACCTACAATCATTCATGTTATGGAAAAGCCAATTACAATAAAAGACATAGCAAAAAAACTCGGGTTATCCACCTCCACAGTTTCCAGAGCTTTATCGGACAGTTGGGAAATAAAGAAAGAAACCAAGGAGCTGGTTATCAAGACTGCTGCAGAACTGAACTATCATCCGAACACGCAGGCAAAAGGGTTGGTCACAAAGAAAAGTTATACTATCGGAATCGTTGTGCCGGAATTGGTCACATCTTTTTTTCCTATGATTATATCCGGAATACAAAAAATACTAATGCACGAAGGCTATCAGATCCTCATTACTCAATCCAACGAATCCGCTGAAACAGAGCGTACCAATCTGAGTCTTTTGGAACAACACATGGTAGACGGTATAATAATATCCACGACATCTGACAGTTTCGTCAACTCTGATATGTATCAAAGCCTGCAGGATAATGGGATTCCACTTGTGTTTTTCAACAGGGTGCCTTCCAACATTGATACTACAAAAATTATTATTGACGATAAGAAAATGGCCTATTCGGCAGTGGCTCATCTTATAGGTGAGGGATACCGGAAAATATTTCATTTTGCGGGTCCAGAAAAGCTGGATATCACGAAAGATCGCATGAACGGATATATAGAGGCTATGCAGGATGCCAATCTCCCTATTTCAGACTCTGCCATTATTCATTCCGGTATTTTTATTCGTGATGGAGAACAGACTATGGAAGATATACTGTCCGGAAACGGTGAAAAACCGGATGCTATATTTGCATTTAACGATCCTGTTGCTATCGGAGCGATGAAAGCCTTGAAACGGCACGGATTGAGGATACCGTATGATGTCGCTTTTGTCGGCTTTTCAGAATCGGATATGGCTACTGTCGTTGAACCTTATTTGACGTCTATAGAACAGCCGCGTGCCGAAATCGGAGAAATTGCAGCGAGCTGCATGTTGGACAAAATTCGTACAAATAGATTGCTCAATAAAAAAATTGTACTGGATGCCAAATTGAATATCAGGGAATCATCGCATAAAAAACACAATTATGATAAAGACACTATTTTGACATAGGAGGGATAGTGATTGGCCTTGATCTGTAAGTAAGCCCTCGTGATGTTCACTTCTTCCTCCTTTACTTGGTTGAGCATAAGGAACACGGGCAAAGTGAATTTCAGAAATTCGGTATACCACTTATCACCAAGGTCAAGAACAATATGAGAAACTCCCTGATAAGTATACCCGCCACCAATGTCAACTTTATCAATGACGGGCAACTTGAAATCTTTTAGAACTGACGTTAGTATATGATCAATCAGCGGAAGAATTTAATGCTTTCAGTAATTCACCTTTCACCGTATCCGTTCCCGGAAAACCTACTGACCGGTACGTTTGTTTCCCTGCACGGTCGAGCACCAGATAAGTAGGTACGCCACGGACTTCGAATTTATCACAAATAGCTGCCCACTGAGCATTGGTCAACCGGTAATGCTCACCATGAATATCGGGTATCATATTGTTCCATGTTGTCTCCGGAGAATTTTCACCGGCAATAAAGACATACACGATATCTTTATCTATCAGTTCCTCCTTCATGGGTTTCATCATCTTCATAGCCATCTTACAAGGTCCGCACCAGGTAGCCCAGAAATCAACAAGCACTACTTTACCCTTGAACGGATCGACAATGGCTTCAAAAAGGGCATCGTCCTTCACATCTTCGGGCAGAGTACGAACCATAAAACTACGCTTCTTCTTATTTTCTTCTATCTTCTGAAGCAGCTCTGTATTCATTGCAGTCAATTGGTTCAGGAAATAGGGATTCTCAATCGTGCGTAATGTAGCAAAATCGTCTTCAGACAAAGGCATAAAATCTTCCAGTTTTGAAGCACATTGCATTGCCGTCTGCACATCATGATAGATACCTTTACCTCCTATTACCTCTCCAACCGCCTTCTGATTAGCTTCCAAAGCCACCTTGCCAAACTCCTGAAAGAGGTTGTCATACTTATCTCTCAACACTCTCATTATAGAAGCATCCTGCGACGAAGGATTATCACGGTATTTCTTCATGGCTTCCTTATCCTCCGGACTTACTTTGGATGAGTCAAGCAAGTAATCAAAGATACCTACGGTCTTAACAGACGGCAAATGGATATATGCAGTATTCCTTACCATAGCGGAATAATTGAAGCAATACACAGACTTGGATGAATTAATGTAATCCAGTTTACTTAAAAAGTCAAAATAGCCATCTGACGGTCCCTTTGAGAGATACTCCTTACCGGCATCACGCAACGACAGTCCTTTTTGCTGAGCATAAGCCTGCAATAGCTGATAATCATATCCACATAACAGTCCATACAATGCATCTTTATTCAGCACCGTCAACAAATCCGCATAAGCTGCACTTATTTTCTTATTGGCACGAATCACATTGTTCGCTTCTTCATATTTCCGCATGCAATATGCTTTGTACTGATCCGGAGTCATGTCATATAAGTCTTTCAGCTCAACAGAACAAAGAGGAATTTCCAGTCCGGAATTCATCTCCGTATTCAATCCTGCATTCAGTCCTTCAAAATAAACCTTCTTCCCTTCAGCCTTCGTATCTTTCTGTAAACGACTGGAAGCACGCGTCATTTCACGAAGATTTACGGTAACCTTGGTTTCTCCACCCGGAGACAACAAAAAAGAAACAATAGAGCCACCCACACTTAAATAGGCGACAGAAGGATGTGAAACTGATATTTCCGTATGGAAATTTCCCGCTTCATCCAATTCTAACTCTGTATTCTTTTGTCCATAGACAGATAAGAAATCAGCAGAATGTAATTCAGCTTTCAATCGGAATGAAGGCTTATAATCCAAAATACGACCACTGATGATAGCTGTTCCCTCTTTGATTTCAGGAGCCGGCAAAGCTACAGCAGTCATTTTTCCTGCCTTCTCTAGGCCTTTAGGCAATTGGAGCTTAGGCAACTTTCCAGTCAGGCTGATACCGAAAAGATTAAAATCTCTCTCACCTTCCCCTTCCACAAAATCGAATGATTTTACAGATGGCGGCAAAGGTGGAAATATCAAAGAGAAAGTGGCCTCTCCGGATTCTGGCATCCAAAATTCCTGTCCCAACTCAATACCTACTCCCTGCCGCACCTGATAACGTTCACCATTATCTGCCACCAGACAGGTAGCAGGGGCAATACGTATCCAGTACTTTGGAGTAAATTTTGCATCCACATCAATCACGGTAGCTGTATCCGATAAATGAACGGCAGCTATCTCAATGGTTTCCGTTGCCTTTGCTATAAACGGAGGGCGATTAATCGTCTTCTGTGCATTTAATGCACTCCAGGACAAAAGACAAAATAAGAATAGTAGTTTTTTCATTAGGCTCATTCTTAAATTGATACTATCGCAAAGCTTCCACTTCTTCCGGAGTCAATGGTATCTTCTTGCCTAAACGGCGGGCACCGGTTTCTGTAACAAGATAATCTTCTTCATTGCGGATACCACCGAAGTCACGATATTCTTCCACTTTGTCATAATTGATAAAGTCAGTGAATTTCTTACCTTCTTTCCACATATCAATCAATTCGGGAATGAAGTAGATACCCGGCTCAACAGTATGTACAAAGCCCGGTTCCAAAGGAATAGCAAGACGTTGAGACTTACGTCCGAACTGTGTGCTCTTGGGCTGACCGTCATAGCCTACCCACACTTCGCCCAGATTTTCCATATCATGCACATCCAGTCCCATCATGTGTCCCAGACCGTGGGGATAGAACAATGCATGAGCACCTTCGCGCACTGCATCATCCGCATTTCCTTTCATCAGACCCAGTCCTTTCAAACCTTCTACCATTACGCGGGCAGATAAGTCGTACACTTCCATATAAGGAATACCCGGACGGAGAGCCTTTACAGATTCCAGATGCATAGCATTCTGAATTTCGTAAACGGCACGTTGCTTCGAAGTAAACGTTTTATCGGCAGGTACGGTAGACGACATGTCGCCACAATAGCCTGATGGAAGTTCCGCACCGGCATCGATCAGGAACAAGTCACCCGATTTAATTCTATTACCATGATAATGATTATGCAAAGTCTGTCCGTTGATTGTGGCAATTGTAGGGAAAGAAAGTTCGCAATTATTCATTTCGGCTACACGGTTCATCTCTGCCACAACTTCATATTCGTACATACCCGGACGAATCACTTCCATCGCCTTGATATGCATGTCGGCAGTCACATCACATGCTCTTTCTATCTCTGCAATCTCTTCGGCAGATTTATAATTACGCTGTGCCACCACCGCACGGATAAACGGCACGGAACCTTCCTGACGTGCAGGCGGAATACCCAGCCAATCCATGAGTTTCAACTTATGTTCGGGACGGTAAGGCGGAAGATAATGCACCGTCTGACCTTTTTGTACGGCTTTGTGCAGATAGCTGATAATCCCGGCGGAAGGAAGCGTCTCCCGAATGCCTATCCGTTCACTCTTCTCTTTCAGAGTCGGCTGCGTACCCATCCATACAATATGATCGATAGTCAGTTCGTCTCCGAAAATGATTTCTTTGTCCTCATCGATGTCAATGATAGCGGAAAGTCCGGCAAACGACAAGCCGAAATAGTAGAGGAAAGTAGAATCCTGACGATAACGGAAAGCATTATCTTCATAATTCAGTCCTTGTTCGTCATTTCCCAAGAATAGTAACACTCCGGAGCCAATATTTTTTTTCAGCAGGGCTCTGCGCTGCACATAAGTTTCTTTATCAAACATAACGTTGCAATTTTTTAAGTTGATACGCACAAAGATAATGCAAACCGAAAGCAGTACAAAATAAGCTTGCTTATTTTTAATGCTGAGGTGCAGCTTATCTTATTTAAAGATAATGCAAACCGAAAGCAGCACAAAATAAGCTTGCCTATTTTTTATTGCTGATGTACAGCTTATCTTCGCTTTTAGCAAAGATAATGTAAATTAGGCGCCAATCTTTCATGCTTGCATGAAAAACTTATGCCGAGAACATTTCGCGTTCCCGAACTATTCACTATTTTTGCAAAAAGTGTGAAGATAAGTTGCGCCTCGGCATAAAAAATGAACGAGTTCATTTTATTCTGTCTCGGTTTGCATTATCTTTGCGGCGAGTAAAAGAAAAGAATAAGTATGGCACAAGGTTCCAGACAAGTACAAACTCAAGCGCAGCAACAGGTACAAACACTGTCGCCCCAGCAGATTCTGGTAGTGAAGCTACTGGAATTGCCCGCTGTAGAACTGGAAGACCGTATACATGCGGAACTTCTGGAAAATCCGGCTCTGGAAGAAGGAAAGGAAGATACGGCAAGTGACGACTTTTCTGATAATTCCGATACGGAAGGTTCCGCAGAAGACAACGGAGCCAACGAATATGATTCATTAAGCGACTATCTGAGCGAAGACGATATCCCCGACTACAAATTGCAGGAAAACAACCGTAGCAAAGGTGAACAGGCCGAAGAAATTCCTTTCTCCGACGCCACTTCTTTTTACGAAACCCTGAAGGAGCAGCTAAGCGAACGTGACTTGACCGAGCACCAACGTGAACTGGCGGAATATCTGATCGGATCATTGGATGACGATGGCCTGTTACGTAAGTCTCTGGATAGCATCTGTGATGAACTCGCCATCTATGCCGGCATCGAATGTACCCAGGAAGAATTGGAAGAGGCACTGAAAATCATCCAGGACTTTGATCCCGCCGGACTCGGTGCACGCAACCTACAAGAATGCCTGCTCATTCAGATTCATCGCAAGATAGAGCAACAGCACTTCACCCCGAACCCTCTACTTTATATAGAAGAAGCGATCATCTCCGAATGTTACGAAGAATTTACCCGTAAGCATTGGGACAAGATACAGCAGAAGCTCGGACTGGAAGAAGATGCTTTTGAACAGGCTATCAAAGAGATCTGCAAACTCAATCCGCGTCCGGGTGCCTCCCTGGGTGAAGCCATCGGCCGGAACATGCAACAGATCATCCCCGACTTCATTGTAGATACATACGACGACGGCACCATCAACCTGGCTCTGAACAACCGGAACGTTCCGGAACTGCGTATGAGCCGTGACTTCACCGAGATGGTGGAAGAACATACCAAAAACAGGGCTAACCAATCGAAAGAGTCGAAAGAAGCCATGATGTTCCTGAAGCAGAAGATGGATTCAGCACAAGGCTTTATTGATGCCGTGAAGCAGCGCCAGAATACATTAATGACTACCATGCAAGCCATTATCGACCTGCAACGCCCGTTCTTCCTCGAAGGAGACGAATCATTGTTGCGCCCTATGATATTGAAAGACGTTGCCGAACGTACCGGACTGGACATTTCAACCATCTCCCGCGTCAGCAACAGCAAATATGTGCAAACCAACTATGGCATCTATTCACTGAAATTCTTCTTCAGTGATGGATACGTCACCGAAGACGGTGAGGAAATGTCTGTACGTGAGATTCGTAAGATATTGAAAGAATGCATTGACAATGAAGATAAAAAGAAACCTTATACGGATGATGAACTGACGGATATACTGAAAGAAAAAGGATATCCTATAGCACGCCGCACAGTAGCCAAGTACAGGCAACAGTTGAACATACCGGTGGCAAGGTTGAGGAGGTGATGGGAGTGATAAGGTGGTAAGGTGATAAAGTGATAGTAATTTCAATCGTATATCGTACATCGTAAAATCGTACATTAAAATGGAAGAACAACATATTGTAGCAGACAGAACCTTAATCCGGACAGCCCGGGTGATATCGGCTATATTCACGCCGTTTTCCATCCCGTTCCTGGCGTTTCTGATTCTGTTCCTTTTCTCGTACCTGCGCATCATGCCTATACAGTATAAGCTGATTGTGCTGGGAGTAGTGTACTGCTTCACTATTCTTATGCCTACGCTCACCATCTTCCTGTTCCGTAAAATCAACGGTTTCAGTCCCGAAGACTTGGGTGAACGTAAGCGGCGCTTTATGCCATTCCTGCTTACTATTACTTCATACGTATTCTGCCTGGTGATGATGCACCGCCTGAATATCCCTTGGTACATGACGGGGATTATTCTTGCTGCATTGATCATGATGGTTATCTGCATTGTTGTCAATCTGAAATGGAAGTTAAGCGAGCACATGGCAGGTGTAGGGGCTATTGTAGGAGGGCTGGTATCTTTCAGTGCCTTGTTCGGTTACAATCCGGTATGGTGGCTATGTCTGTTCATCCTGATTGCAGGTGTCCTGGGCACAGCACGTATTATTTTACAGCATCATACATTGGGAGAGGTACTGGTAGGTTTTGCCGTAGGATTAATTTGCTCCTTATTGGTGCTTCATCCACTGAGTAATATCCTGTTCCGTGTTTTCTTATTTTAAGCAGTAAAGAACAGAATGTTATTTCAGCCATATAAATAGACTTATAGTATTAACCTTTAAAAATAATGATCATGAATTTCCCAGAAAATGTAAAGTACACCAAAGAACACGAGTGGATACGCCTTGAAGGCGATGTAGCTTATGTAGGTATCACCGATTACGCTCAGGCACAATTGGGCGATATCGTATTCGTAGATATCCAGGCAGAGGGCGAAACATTGGCAGCCGACGAAGTATTCGGGACCATTGAAGTAGTGAAAACCATTTCGGATCTTTTCTTGCCCGTAGGCGGAGAAATCCTGGAACAAAACGAGGCTCTTGCCGACCAACCGGAACTGGTAAACAAAGATCCGTACGGTGAAGGCTGGCTCATCAAAATGAAGCCGGATGCTGATGCAGATTTCGATTCATTACTGGATGCTGCTGCCTACAAAGCGTTGATTAACGATTAACTATTAGTGATTAGTGATTAGCAAATTGATATTGAGAAGTTTGCTAATCACTAATCACTAAACACTAATAACTAAATAATTATGTCTCCATTAGTAAGCATCATCATGGGCAGCACCTCCGACCTTCCTGTTATGGAAAAGGCCGCTCAACTGCTGAATGATTTACATGTACCGTTCGAAATGAACGCTCTTTCTGCACACCGCACTCCGGAAGCTGTAGAGGATTTTGCAAAGAACGCCCGCGGACGCGGCGTTAAGGTGATAATCGCAGCTGCCGGCATGGCCGCCGCTCTGCCCGGAGTCATCGCTGCCAACACTACACTGCCTGTCATCGGAGTTCCCGTTAAAGGTTCTGTGCTGGATGGCGTAGATGCTCTCTACTCTATCATTCAGATGCCTCCCGGAATCCCTGTAGCCACAGTTGCTATCAATGGCGCCATGAATGCTGCCATTCTTGCTATACAAATGCTAGCTTTGAGCGATGCCGATCTCGCTGAAACTTTTGCAGCCTACAAAGAAGGGCTGAAAAAGAAAATCGTAAAGGCGAACGAGGAACTGAAAGAAGTAAAGTACGAGTACAAAGTTAATTAATAATGAAGAATGAAGAATAAAGAATTGGCTGCGCAATTATGCCGCATGGTAATTCTCCATTCTTCATTCTTAATTCATCATTTTCATCGTGGATTTATTCAACTATTCCCGTCGGGAAACATCAGAAGTAAATATTGGAGCCACCCCTATGGGCGGCTCCAATCCTATACGCATACAGAGTATGACAAATACCGCTACGCAGGATACAGAAGCCAGCGTGGCACAGGCCAAACGAATCGTAGATGCCGGAGGTGAATATGTACGTCTGACAGCACAAGGCATTAAAGAAGCGGAAAACCTGATGAACATCAATGCCGGTTTGCGCCGGGACGGATATATGGTTCCACTGGTTGCCGACATCCACTTCAATCCAAAAGTGGCAGACGTAGCAGCGCAGTACGTTGAGAAAGTACGCATCAATCCGGGAAACTATGTAGATGCCGCACGCACCTTCAAGCATCTGGAATATACAGACGAAGAGTATGCACAAGAGTTGCAGAAGATACATGACCGGTTCGTTCCTTTCCTGAATATCTGCAAGGAGAATCATACAGCTATCCGCATCGGTGTAAATCATGGCTCACTATCCGACCGCATTATGTCTCGCTACGGCGATACACCGGAAGGTATGGTGGAATCGTGCATGGAGTTCCTGCGCATCTGTGTAAAAGAAGACTTTACAGATGTTGTTATCTCCATCAAAGCCTCCAATACAGTGGTAATGGTGAAAACGGTTCGCCTGCTGGCTGCCGTAATGGAAAAGGAAGGAATGCAATTCCCGCTGCACCTTGGCGTTACAGAAGCCGGGGATGGTGAGGACGGACGTATCAAGTCTGCCCTGGGCATCGGTGCATTGCTAGCCGACGGTCTGGGTGATACCATCCGCGTTTCTCTGAGCGAAGCTCCGGAAGCAGAAATACCTGTAGCACGCAAGTTGGTGGATTACATCATGCAGCACCAGGATCATCCTTACATACCCGGAGTGGAAGCGGAAAGTTTCAACTATCTTTCTCCGATACGACGTGAGACAACTGCCGTACGCAACATAGGTGGGAATCACCTGCCTGTAGTCATTGCCGAACGCATGGACGGAAAATTTGATACGAACCCGCAATTCATTCCGGATTATATCTACGCCGGACGCGCCTTACCGGAAATTCGTGAAGAAGGAGTGGAATACATCCTGGATGCGGATGTATGGGAAGAAGAGCCCGGAACTTATCCGGCTTTCAATTACCAGCAGATGCCACTTATGGGCAATTGCCAAGCCGATTTGAAATTCATGTTCATGCCTTACATGGCACAAACGGAAGAAGTGATTGCTTGTCTGAAATATCATCCGGAAGTAGTCATTATATCACAGAGTAACCATCCTAACCGACTTGGGGAACATCGTGCCTTAGTTCACCAGTTGATGCAGGAAGGACTGAAAAATCCGGTTGTATTCTTCCAGCACTATGCTGAAAATGAAGCGGAGGACTTGCAGATAAAATCTGCTGCCGACATGGGAGCACTTATCTTCGACGGTCTTTGCGATGGTATTTTCCTGTTCAACCAGGGAAGTCTCACTCATGCCGTAGTAGATGCCACAGCCTTTGGTATTCTGCAAGCCGGACGCGTGCGCACCAGCAAGACGGAATATATCTCCTGTCCCGGATGCGGACGTACCCTGTTCGATCTTCAAAGCACCATAGCACGTGTAAAAGCCGCAACTTCACACCTGAAAGGATTGAAAATAGGTATTATGGGCTGCATCGTCAATGGTCCCGGAGAAATGGCTGATGCTGACTATGGCTACGTAGGTGCCGGACGTGGGAAAATCAGTCTGTATAAGAAGAAAGAATGCATCGAAAAGAATATTCCCGAAGAAGAGGCGGTGGAAAAGCTGATTGAGCTGATTAAGGCAAATGGAGATTATACAGAAAAGAATATGTAATTTCTAAAATAAGAAAATACTTAGAGCACCATTATTTTCCTCTTAGATATGAGAAAATAATGGTGTATTTCTTTTAATGGTGTTTGATATATCCGTCAAAATCTACTCTCGTAAATGTAAAGTTATGATGTTCGGACGGATGAAAAGACTTGTTCCAGGTGGAATACGTCTTCACGTCAATCTCTTTCGTCTTCCGGTTGAAAGTGACTATACGGAGATAACCTTCACCCCCCAGCTTGCTATCCGTCACACCACGTTGAAAGTTAGCCAGCATCTGATACACCTTATTCCCCCTTTCGCCGGTCGAAACAAGTGTCCCGACTCCGCTCTTCAGGATATGGCCGCAGAAGACGGCAATCACATTGCGATGTTTGGAAAGCAGCTTCTCCCAGATTCCGGCTCCGTCGTTCACGGTTCGTCCGGGCTCCTGGCCAATGCCGTATGCTTGCGGGCGCCACCAGTCTTTCCCGTCGAGCAAGGTGCTGTCACTATATAAATAAGCGTGCGTATTCAGTATCACATACTTATCAGGATTCATGCTCACAACGGAATCCGCCCACATCAGCGCCTCATCAGGCGGGCCGAACTCCATATTCAGCACCAGCCAGTCCGCCCCACCCGATTTGAAAGTGATGTAATAGTTATCCAGAGTTTTGCCATCGGCACTTGCTCCCCAGTACTTCCTCCGCTGCCAGGACGAAAGGGGGAAGTACTTATTGGCAACCGTCGTATTATGCACATCCGAGAACTTGCCCGGCTTGCTGCCGATGTCATGGTTCCCCCATACCACAGAATAAGGTATCCCCGCCTTTTCTACACGGGCAAAGGACTTCTGCATATACGACCATTCGGTCGGCGAGTTACCCTGCGTCAGGTCGCCCACCTGGAAAACGGCGTCTATCTTCTTGCGGTTAGCCACCAGCCAGTCTATCTGTGAGTCGAAAACCTCCGGACACTGTTCCAGATAGGTTTGCGTATCGGGCAACACCACAAAAGTACTCACTTGGCTCGAAGAATCGCAGGAGGTTTTCTTTTGACTGAATATCCACTCCATAAACCCGGGATAATTGAATGCAGGATTCCAACTGCCATGATTGCAACCGGGGAATTCGATGTATTCCACATCGGCACCGGCAGCCTTCAAAGCCCTGTATGCCGCACGCGAACCTTCCGGAGTAACCACATTGTCGGCATCGCCGTGGAAGATGCGGAACTTCACCTGTTTGGCGGCTTTCAGGCGGGCAGGATTCACCGTTCCGCAAATGGGAACTGCGGCCGCAAATATCTCAGGATAACGGATAGCCATATCAAACGTACCCATACCGCCCATGGAGAGCCCTATTATATAAACACGGTTCTTATCCACCTGCGGCATTGCAAGATAGGTATCCAGCAAATCTTTCACCGTCCGGAACACAGGCGTGAGGGGAGCGTCCAATGGCATCTCGCCCGGCATGAATGAAGCTGGGCGTTCCATATATGCCCAATAGCCGGTCACAGGGCATTGCGGCACAAGCACGAATGCAGGATGCTTCTCCCTGTTCACCGGGTTGAGGAACATCTGTCCTCCATGCGTCAACTGTCTTTCATTGTCGTTGCCACGCTCTCCGGCGCCGTGCAGGAAAAGCACTAAAGGGTATTTCTCTCCGGCTTTCACCGTTTCGGGACGCAGCAGGCGATAGGGCAACGTATCACCACAGGAAGAAATAAAGGTTTCCTTCTGATAAGTCTCCTGTGCCGAAAGCGACAGCAAGGAGATCAGCACGCAAACTACACTGATTATCCGTTTCATCTGAATCACTATTTATGTAAATAAGGAGTTAGAGGAGCTATTCGCATCATTTTACATGTTTTACTTCTGAACGTAAAGATACGCCATTTTCATTGAATGCCTCCACACAGAAATAATAATCCTGGTCGGTAGTGAGAGATTTCATCAGCAAGTCATTCTTACCATACACCATCCAGGAACTGTAAAGTTTATCGGGAGCGATGCCCCACAACACGTTGTAGCCCTGCGCACCTTTTACAGGCTCCCAGCGGATGGCGATGTCACGACGGTCGGCAAGGCGGTCAAGCGTCAGCTTTTTCGGCTGTTGCGGCGTCTTGCCTGTACCCAGTCCGAATACGCGAAGCTCGGAAATAGCCAGGTTCGGAGTAGGCACGTCTATGTTCTTGTAGCGGATATAGCGTGCCGGGCAGGGCAGGGACAGTTCTACATAATCATTCGGAGTGTCCTTATAGCTCTCTTTGCGGTCCACCAGCACTTTCCAGTCCTGTCCGTCCAGCGAGCCTTCAATGATGTAACGGTGGCGGAGGTCTTCGTAACGGCCGTACATGTCACTCTGATAGTCATGATAGTTAATCTGAATGGCACATACATCGGCAGGCTTCTCCAAATCGATCACTACCCATTGGCGCTCATCATTGGCTTCGGCCAGCCAGAAGGTCTTGGTGAGTTCATCCGTCAGTGCAGAGGGTTGGAACTCTCCTTTTGTGGTGGAGGCTGTGACCGGTTTGCCATAGGAAAGCAGCATCCAGCCCCTGAACTCACCGGCTTTACCCGGAACGGCAGGTGCATAGCGGGGATAATCTCCGAAACGGGTGTCGCAATACATAATGCCGTCTTTATCGAACCCCGCAGGGAACATACAAAGGCGCCGCTCCCAGTTCACATTGATGGAGAGGGACATCGAAGCAAAATGCCAGTACTGCCCGCCGGGGCCAAGGACGGTGCTTCCATGTCCGGCACCATTCATATATCCGCCCGGTTTATAGGAAACGGGATTGTGCTTCTGATAGGTATAAGGTCCCATCGGGTGGTCTGCCACATAGACACCGTCGGCATAGACATTAAACTCTGTGCCCGGTGCACCGTATTGCATATAGTATTTCCCGTTGTGCTTCGTCAGCCAGGGACCTTCGATATATCCGCCCAGCACAGTGTCCGTATGGTTCTCGCCGAAACGCTCCCAGCCATGCTTGGGCATATCCAGGTTAAAGAGCTCTTTCGTCTCGCCCTTCTTCGTGAAGCGGTGGTTCTTATCCAGCTCCATACCACGGATGGGATAGACGTTGGATGAACCCCAGAACATGTAAGCTTTGCCATCGTCGTCAATGAACAAGTCAGGGTCCTGCAGGTTGTGCAGGATGGCTGGCGTTGCTTCCCAGTCGCCCGAAGCCGGATTATCGGTATACAGGATACTTATGGAGCCGGAAGGATCACCGGCTACATAGAGCACGGAATCCTTATAGTTGTGTGCCGCCGGAGCATTACACCCTTGCGGATACCAGTTCTTTCCGGGACGCACAAACTCCCAGTTCAGCAAGTCGCGCGAACGCCAGTAGCCATGCGAACGGGTGACGAACATATAATATTCTCCCCGGAACTCCACCACTGCGGGGTCGGCGCCCGAACGGTAGGAAATATCCCGGTCGGAATTATAAATCATATACGTGTAATCGATGTTCAGAGGATTACAGTAGGTATCCTGACGCATATCCTGCGCCGGAAGGGTAGTCCATACCGTCAGGCAGGCTACGGTCAGTAAGAGGTATTTCATATTCTTCATCTCTGGTTTCTTATCGGGTTCGTTTATTTGCACAGTTCGCCGAGAACATCATATTGCTTCTGTAAACGTTCAAGTTCAGCCATAAGTTCGGCGGTAACCTTTTCCATGCCTTTTTTCCCATACAGGTTATGCATTTCGGTCGGGTCGGTCTTTAAGTCATACAGTTCCCACTTGTCATCCACGTAGAAGTGCATCAGTTTATAGCGCTCCATCTTCACGCCATAGTGTGCACGGACACTATGGAAGCCGGGAAACTCATAATAATGATAATAGAGCGATTTACGCCAGTCACGCGGCGTTTTCCCCTTCTCCACCAACGGACGGAAAGACACGCCCTGCATATCCCGGGGAACTTCAATGCCGCACATATCCAGGAAGGTAGGTGCAAAATCAATGTTCTGCGTCAGCCCGGTCACTTGGGTTTCCGGTTTGATATGCCCCGGCCAGCGCATCACCATCGGCATGCCGAAGGACTCTTCGTACATAAAACGTTTGTCGAACCATCCATGCTCGCCCAGATAGAAGCCCTGGTCAGTGGTGTAGACAACTATTGTGTTCTTGTCCAGCCCGGTACGTTTCAGGTAGTCCAGAATCTCTCCCACACTTTCGTCCATGCTTGCCACAACGCCCATATAATCTTGCAGGTAACGCTGGTATTTCCACTCCGCCACTTCTTTGAAAGAACGTTGCTTAGAGTAGAACTCATTATTACGGTCGCGGTATGCATCGAGGAAGCGGCGGCGCTCATCCGGCTCCATGGTTCCCAAGAAAGCGTGCGGCCAGGGGTCAAACAGCAGGCTGTCGCTGTCCATACCGGCAACCATTTTCAGGTCGTGGCCCTCGTACATATCACGATATATATTCATCTTCTGCATCTGTGCGGCATAGCGCCCCTCGTAAGCATCGAAATAGTTATCGGGAAGCGGGAAAGTGGTGTGCTCATACAGATGATAATGTCTCTCGGCAGGCACCCAGTTGCGGTGCACCGCTTTATGGTGCATCATCAGGAAGAAAGGCTTGCTCTTATCTTTCCGCCCGTCGAGCCACTCTTCCGTATAACGGGTAATCAGGTCCGTCACATATCCCGGATGGCGGGTGGTATCTTTCTCCGTGATGAAATGCGGATTGCAATATTCTCCCTGGTCGTCGAGGATCATCCAATGGTCGAACCCGGTCGGGCGGGAAATAAGGTGCCATTTGCCGATGATGGCGGTTTCGTAGCCATTTGCCTGCAATATCTTCGGCAAGGTTTGTTGCGCGCCGTCGAAACCTTTCGCCCAGTTCTTCATGAAACCGTTCTTGTGGCTATGCTTACCCGTAAGGATGGCGGCACGGCTCGGACCGGAAATGGAGTTGCAGCAGTAGTTGTTCTGGAAAACCGCTCCTTCGTGTCCGATACGGTCGATATTCGGAGTCGGAGCGACCTTGCCGATGGGATGCCCGTAAATGCTCATTGCCTGACGGGCATGGTCATCGCTCATGATAAAGATGATGTTAGGGCGTTCATTTTGGATGTCTTGCTCCTGTCCCTGCAGCGTTGCCGAAGGAACAAAAGGGAGCAGGACAAGCCCTAAAGAGAGTTTGTCTTTCATAGGTTCCTGTATCAAATGAACGATTAATGAAGCGTCAGACCGGCAATAATGGGGGTATGGTCTGACAAATATCCGTCATCCGGTTTATCGTCTATCACCCGGAACTTATCAGCAGTCACCTGTCCGTTGACAAATATAAAATCAATCAACTGGCGATTCTCAACCGGGATGCGGCCAAAGTTGTGGAAGCTCCATGCCGGACCGTAGACTGTAGAGGCAACGGAATAGGCGTTCTTCATTCCACCCCCAGAGAGGATAGTAATCGGTTCCGAGTCCACTGTTCCGTTGAAGTCGCCCGTCAGGATTACGGGCAGTCCCTCTGCAAGTTCGTGCATCTTCGCAAGCAGCAATTTGGCACTCTCACGGCGTGCCACTTTCCCTACGTGGTCGAAGTGAGTGTTGAAAGCTGCCAGTTTCTTGCCACTGGCCTTATCTTTCAGGATAGCCCAGGTCACGATGCGCTCGCAAGCGGCATCCCACCCCTTCACTCCAATCGTATCGGGAGTTTCGCTCAAACCGAAATTTCCGCTCTTTATCAGTTCAAAGCGGTCCGTCTTGTAGAAAAGGGAGCAATATTCCCCTGCCTCCTTTCCATCCGCACGCCCCACGCCCAGAGCGGTGTATTGGGGAAGACGGTTCTTTAAATCGTCCAACTGGTTCTTCAGTACTTCCTGCATGCCCACCACATCGGGAGCGTAGTAGGCAATCATCTTTGCCGCATCATCCTTGCGGTACTTCCAGTTGTTCAGACTATCTGCCACGTGGTCCAGACGAATGTTGAACGACATGACATCGACCTTAGCTTCCGGCTGCCTGCCGCACGAAGCGACAAGCAGGACGAAAGCAACTAATACACTATTAAAAAACATCTTTCTCATGGTATCTTGTATTTATTTTAAGTAAGGGGACGTAAACCCTAATTTCTTCAGTCCGCTCTGTACGTCCGGATGGCTCATAAAAAGCTTCCAGATGAGACCCGTGCGGTAGTTTTCAATCATCACCACAATAGGTCCCTGGTCGATGGCCAGATACGAAGGTGCAAACCAGTTCTCCGTCAGGTTGAAGGCATCCTTGAAACCGTATTCTCCCCAAAGTTTACCGCCCAACTCTTCATAGAAGTAGCGCATGGCCTGAAGCGAATATTCCGGCGCATAAGGGATGGAAGACAAGGCGGCTGTGGGAGTAATCACTCCACGGTCGTTGCCGGGGCAATGGGCCGAATAACCTTTATCCCCGTCACTGGCTGTCAGTCCCCAGCATTGTGCACCATATCCTTTGTATCCCTTCGGGTTGTCGATGCAATAGGCACGGTTTATCAAAGTATGAGCCTTCATCTGCTCCTCGTAATCTGCATAACGGTCTTTCAATCCGCGCGGGTCGAGTCCCATATAGGAATAATGGGTAAAGAACAGCGGGCCGCCAAAATCAGTTCCCAAAGGCAATGTTATATCATAGAACTGTTTGCCGTTCCTGAAAACGATGGAGTTGGCCCATCCTTTATGATACACCGATTCCGCAATGGGATAGGTGGGCGAAGCAGCGGCAAGGATATAAGTGATGTGACACTCATTATGCCCCTTAATCTGATGGTTCATTGCCCAACCGTTATTAGGCGACCAGTGCCAGTAAAGCACGTCTTCGCCATTGGTGAACCAGTTCCATTCCGCCTGACGCCACAATCCGTTGATAAGCCCCCGGATGTTTCTTTCCACCGGGGTATCTTTGTCAAAGTACTGGTGTGCAGCCAGCAAACCTTCGAACATAAAGGCAGACTCCACCAAGTCGGCTCCGTCATCTTTCCGGCTGAAAGGGACGGTCTTTCCTGTCTGCCCGTCCATCCAGTGTGCCCAGATGCCGTGATAACTATCCGTACTCTTGTCACTCAGGAAGCGGACAATCTTCAACATACGTTCCGCCGCCTGCTCGCGGGTGACGAAACCACGCTCCGCACCGACGATAATGGCCATCACTCCGAAACCCGAACCACCGATAGTCACAATATCATCACTGCCATTGCTACGTTCGCGCGCCAGCCCCGAAACCGGATGCCCGTAATCCCAGAAGTAACGGAAAGTTTGCTTCTGCACCAGAGTCATCAGTTCTTCATCGGACAATGACTTCTCTTTCTTGCCCCCCGAAGCTGCCGGAAGCAGGCTGAATGGATAGAGCAAAAGTATCAAATATATCAATATTCTCATAATAATCAATCTATTAGTTTAATGCCGGGCTCTCAAAACCCAATTTCTTCAATCCTTGCTGAATGTCCGGTATAGCCATGAACAAATTCCAGAGCATTCCTGTCCTGTGGTTCTCTATCATGCAGATAATCGGTCCCTGGTCGATGGCGATACATTGATTATCATACCAGTTGGCTGTCAGGTTAAAAGCATCTACAAAGCCATAGTCCCTCCAGAGTTTGTCACCCATCTTATAATAGAAGAAGTGTAAAGCGGACAAAGACTCTTCCGGTGTATAGGGGAAAGCCGAAAGGGCAGCCGTAGGAGCAATCACGCCTTTATCGTTGGAGGGCGAATGGGCGGAATATCCGCTGTCGCCATCGCTGGCCGTCAATCCCCAGCAGGAAGTTCCATAACCGGCATAGCCTTTGGGATTCTCTTTACAATAGTTATAGTTTATCAAGGTGTGGTTCCGGTTCTGTTCCCAGTAGTCTGCATATGGATCTTTCAGTCCTTTCGGATTAATGCCGAGGAAGGAGTATTGGGACAAAAACAACGGTCCGCCCTTCTCGGCACCTAACGGGAGTTTATAACCGTAGTAAGTGTTGCCATTCCTGAAGCCGCCATTCCTTGCCCATCCTGCCTCATAAACAGTCTTGTCGATGGGGTACGTAGGCGAAGAAGCAGCGAGTACATACGTAATCAAACACTCATTCCACCCTCTGATGGGCAGGTTCTTCTCAAATCCGTAGTTAGGACTCCAATGCCAATAGAGCACTGATTCCCCGTTTTTCTGGAACCAGGTCCATTCGATGGCTTCCCACAGGCGGGTGATGTCGGAACGCAACTTGCTCTCGGGTTCCGAAGCTTCTTTGAAGTAAGCACGGGCTGCCAGTAGTCCCTGAAAGAGCAGGGAGGTTTCCACCAGGTCGGCACCATCATCTTTATCACCGAAAGGCTGGGTCTTGCCCGTAGAGCCGTTAATCCAATGCGAATAGGCACCGTGATAACTCGTGCACTCTTCATCCAGGAAAGTAACAATCTTCTGCACTCTGCCGAGAGCTTCCTGACGGGTAACAAAGCCTCTTTCGGCTGCCACCAGCATAGCCATCACCCCAAAGCCTGTGCCTCCGGTGGTTACCACATCGGCGGAAGTGGTACGTTCACGCGCCATTCCCGAATGTTCGTGCCCGAAATTCCAGAAATACTTGAAAGTTTGCTTCTGCACCAAGGTCAGCAATTCTTCATCGGGAATACGGTCGAATTTATCCGAATCGTCCATTCCGGTTTTAATTTCATAAACCTTGCCGTTGGAGAGTAATACTCCGGAGGTGGATTTCACCCCCGGATTGATTACCAGTTTGTATGAGGAAAAGCTCTTAAAGCCACCTGTTGGTGTCAAAGAGAGTTTATCGGCACCCGATAAACTGAAGTTGCATGCCACTGCCTGATCGTTCTGTTTCAGGGCAATGTTGGCACGGGCCGATGCCTCATCCACCGCATCCGTAAAGGTAAGCACGATACCGGCATCGGGAGCCACATTGTCGAAAGAGCTCTGATCCTGCTTGTCACCGATAGAGATGCTTTTCAGTTCAAACGCACCGGGTGTTTCCGGGGCATCATCTTTGCTGCAAGCCGCCAACAACAGGCATAGCATAAAATAAATGACTCTCATATTCACTACGTTCTTCATGTTTGTTATTCTTTACCGGAATAAAGTTGTTTTATCTCAGATGCGGATATAGCTCTGTCGTAGAAACGGAACTGGTCTAACTGTCCCGGGAAATTGGATGCCCAACTCTGTGCACCCGCACCTTCCGTCAGGCTGGGCTTAGTGCTGAACTGGAATGCTCCGATAGCAAACGTACCCCAATCTTTGAATTTAAGCTTTCCATATCCGGGAAGTTCCTTTGTAAGAGCACTTTCACCGTTCCGGTAAACCGTCATCATCGAGTTATCCCCGTCGTAAACGAATGCCATATGCACCCATTCAGTACCAAAGACATTGTCAACCTTAGCCTCCACCCATCTCTCGTCATTGTCCTTCACTGATGTACAGTTGTAGAGGTGCATCTTGAAGAAAGCCTGGGTTTCGCTGCCCGTATTTTCCAGGTAGATATCGAAATTACCCCAAAAAGTCTTGGTGTTGGGGATACTGAAAATACCGTAAGCTGACGTGTTTCTCGTTGTTTTCATCCAGAAAGCAACCGTACAGCTTCCCAGTTCGGGTATGGTATCGTTCAGGTAAGAAGGGACACGTGCCAGCAGGTAAGAGTCTTTCGTTCCCTGATAAGCCTGTCCGTTGACTCCGTCAGTATAGGTGATTTCTCCACCGGCGCTCATCAAAAAGGTGTAGTTACCTTTATCGCGCATATCATTCTCAAAAGGCAGGAATAGTTTCATCGGTGAATACTCTTTCCCGGCCGAACTGTCCGGATAGTCGAAAGCCGGATGATCCATATCCTGGAAGCAAGATTGCAGTGTGAATGCCGACAAACCGAAGGCCAGCAATAAGTTTATATATCTTTTCATGGTCGTTACAATATGGATTAATAATTAGGGTTCTGAACTAATACACCGTTTGATTTGTCAATCTCGTCCTGAGGCAGAGGCAACAGTGCGTGCTTGTCCTGATAACCGGTCTTTCCGGCGGCATGCAGCACTTCTTTGGCAATTCCCCAACGCACGAGGTCGTAGAAACGGTCGAACTCCATGCCCAGCTCAACCCGGCGTTCATGGCGGATAGCTTCACGCAGTTCGTTCTGGTCATCGGTAGTCACCTCCGGCAGGATATTGCCGTTCGTACCGCGGGCACGGCTACGCACCATTTCAAGATATCTTTTCGCATTTGTCTTGTCGCCCGTTTCACAAGCTGCTTCCGCAGCCATCAATACAACATCAGAGTAACGGATCAGACGGATGTTCACCCAATATCCACCCTTTGTGTACTGTGCGCGCAAAGCCGGATCAGTATATGCTTTCTTGTTGAAATATTTGGCTATCACGTCGGCATTGGCAATCGGCTTTTCACCATAAGGCTTGTTGGCAGGAATGGTCGATGGGTCTTCTCCTGTTCTGATGAAATACAGCAAAGTTTCATCTTTCCGGGGGTCACCTTCTTCAAACGCGTCGGCCAATAATTGGGTGGCAGTATGTTGTCCCCAACCTAAATTCCATTCGCCGGCCCCACGGCATCCCTGTACCTGGGCATACTGGCTGCCGATATCATTGGAACCTGGGAGAGCCGTAGTGGAAGTACATTGTAGTTCCAGGACAGACTCACTACAGTTTTCACCTTTTTCACGGAAAATGGTTTCGTAAGGTGTATTCAGGTTGTATAAACCGGAAGCAATCACATCTTCTGCCGCAGCACGCATATTATTCCAGTCATTACGCATCATGTAGGTGCGGGCATGCAAAGCGCGGGCTGCCCCCCAGCTAAGACGGCCAACGTATTGTGCCTCCCAGGTACGCGGCAAACAAGATTCCGCATTGCTCAGGTCTTCATCGATCAAGGTGTAAATCTGGGCAACAGAAGACTTGGGTATATTGGCATCTGCCACAGTCTCTACCTTAAAATCAATCAGAGGCACTTCACCAAAAGCACGCACCAGATTGAAATAGCAGAAAGCACGCATGAATAGGGCTTCCCCTTTATTTATCAGGTCGCCGCCTGTCAATGACGGGTTCGACTTCATCTCTTCCAATACATCATTGGCTTTATGAATCAACGTATAGTTAGCGTTCCAGTAACTTTTTATCATGCCGTTACTTGCAGCATATTCAAAGTCATCGAACATCTTTCCCGTCGCAGCTCCGTCAGACAATGTACTTCCCTTTTCCGCATCTTCCGAGCGCATGCCATGAATAGCCAGCGCCGTGTTTCCCGACACGATATGATAACCACGGAGCAGAGCATACATATTAAAGATCTGTGTCTCATAGGTACCTCCGGTCAGGTCATCTTCGGTCAATGATCCCTGAGGTTTCTGATCTAACAGGTCACTGCATGACATCTGAGAACATCCCAGTGCCAAAGCCATTATATAATAAAATATCTTTTTCATACTGATCGTCTTTCTTTTATTAGATTTCATGTTTAGAATGATAAATTAAAGCCCAAGGTATACACAACCGGCATCGGATATCCTCCACCATCAATACCGAACGAGGTTGCACTACCACCCACTTCCGGAGTATATCCGGTGTTGCGGCTCCACGTCTTGGGGTTCTGGATGTTACCATAGATGCGCAAAGCTTGCAACTTGATGCGGCTCAGCAAACGGGGATCGAAGGTATAGCCCAACTCGATGTTACGAATGCGGAAGAAACTGCCGTCCTCTACGAAGTAAGAAGAGGCTTCCAGGTTTACGGAACGGGACGGATCAAGAATCGGTTCCCAATTGGATGTTCCTTCGCCATGCCAGCGGTTCAGACGCTCTGTGCGATAGTTGAACTGTGCATAAGCACTGCCATCCCAATCGCGATAAACCTCATTTCCATAAACTCCCATCATATCCACACTCAAGTCAAAGTTCTTATAGCCCAGACTTACATTAAAGCCATACGTAAAATCAGGAGTAGGATTACCAATCATTGTGCGGTCTTTCTCTGAGATGATACCGTCTCCATTGACATCGGCAAACTTCAAGTCGCCCGGTTTCACAGAAGCTACCTGATTGGGGAATGAGGTTTCAATATCCGTCTCGTTTTGATAAACTCCTGCCACTTTATATCCATAGAAGTAACCGATGGGATAACCTTCGGACACACGGGAAACACCGTTGATGATGGAGTAGTCTTTGCTTATCAGTGACATCACTTTATTATCAATGGTAGTCAGGTTGGCAGAAACGCCATAACGCCAGTCTTCACCGATTTTATCGTTCCAGGATGCCGACAATTCAAAACCACGGTTACGAATCTCACCTGTATTCTGCAATGCGGGAACCGTACCGGAAAGTCCGGGAACAGTGGTCAGCAAATCTTTCGTTGTCTTGTTGTAATAAACGGGAGACAACTGCATGCGGCCACCCAACAAGTGCATATCGAAGCCTACTTCCCATGAGTAGTTGCGTTCCCAGCCCAATGTCTGCGAAATCAGTTTGTCCGGTCCCTTACCTGCGATTACATTGTCACCGAAGACGGCTGAACCCGAACTTGTGATGTTGGGATAAGCCGGATAACGGGAGCCGCCTGTGTTCTGGCTTCCCAAAACTCCCCACGAGCCTTTCAGCTTCAGATAATCAATCACATTCTGTTTCTTCATGAAGTCCTCTTCGCTCATTACCCAACCGGCACCGAATGAGTAGAAGTTATCCCATGTATTTCCCGTTCTCTTGAATACGGAAGAACCGTCGCGACGATAAGAGGCATTAAACAAGTAACGGTTTTTATAGTTATACAGCGCACGGAACAGATAAGACATAGTGAAACGCTTGTACTGGGATGCTCCGTTAGTTGCTGATGTGGGATCGTCGATAATAGAAATCCACCACTTATCCTCATCTTCGCCAATGGGAACACCATAACCCGGCAACTGGCTACGACCGCCTGACAAGTCAGAGTACTCATTATAGTTTGTCGTAAGACCGGCCGTCAGTGTCAGTCCATGATCGCCGAACTGGTTGATATAGGTCAATACATAGTCAGACTGTGCAGCCATTGAGGTAGACTTGGACTGGCTGACACTTTCTTTATCCGTCAGCCTTTCTTTACCGCCTTCCACATCCGGATTGTACACATAGATGAGCGGAGAATAAGAACGTGACTGGTTGGAAGCATAATCCAGAGAGAAAGTTGCTTTAAAGGTCAGGTTCTTCATCAGGTCAAGTTCACCATAGATATTTCCAGCCATACGGTAATTGGCAGACTTGTTATGAACACCTCTCAATACGGGCTCAATCATCGGATTCCATACCTGGGCGCGTTGGAAGTCGGGAAGTGTATGCAGTAGACCGCTTTCCTGCTCATAGACAGGAGCAATCGGAGCTGCTTTCAGGGCAGAAGCCACACCCTTTGCATCAGGATACAAGGCACGCACACCGTTCACCTGGAAACCGAAGCGCAGGAAGTCGGTTACTTTATGTTCGCTATGCAGGTTTACTGTAAACTTATTCAGCTTTTCACTTTGAATGGAACCTTCTTCCATTACATATCCCAAACCTAAATAGAATTTGCTTCTTTCTCCCGAAGCCATAATGCTAACCGTATTGTTAGTGAGGAAACCGGTCTGGAACATTTCATCCTGCCAGTCGGTATCTGCATTCCACACGGTGTAGTCATACGGATCACCGCCCTGGTTCATACGCTGCTCATTATAGAGCATCTTGAACTGCTCTGCATTGGTCAGGCTGACATGGTCGGTAACTGTCTTCCAACCTACCGAACCGTTGATGTTGACCTGAGTCTTGCCTTCTTTAGCCTTCTTGGTAGTGATAATGATAACTCCATTGGCACCACGTACACCAAAAATAGCCAGAGAAGAAGGGTCCTTCAGAATTTCCATGGATTCAATATCAGCCGTATTCAAATAGTTGATATTATCGGTAAACAATCCGTCGACTACATACAGCGGAGTATAACCGTTGATAGAGTTCGTACCGCGAACACGGATTTCAGGATCTTGTCCGGCACGGCCTGTATTGACTACCTGCACACCGGCAACCTTACCTTGAATAGAAGCTAAAGGATTAACAGATGGTTTGGAAGCAATGTCGGCAGCTTTCACCGTTACAATAGAACCAGTCAAATCGCGTTTCTTGGCACTACCGTAACCCACTACAACCACTTCGTCAATGAGCTGGCTGTCTTCTTCCATCGCTACGTTGACGGTGGAACGACCGTTAAGTGCCACTTCCTGCTCTTTCATACCAATATAGCTGAATACCAAAGTGGCATTGGCCGGCACGCCCGAAAGCTGGTACTTTCCGTCAATATCGGTAATTGTTCCCATATTCTCCTGTCCCTTTACCCGGACCGAAGCGCCTATAACAGTCTCGCCTGTCTTGTCAGTAATGACACCCGAAACTGTAATCTTGTTCTGCGCCATCGAAACGACAGCGAACAGCAACATCACACATGTAATTAATAGATTCTTCTTCATTTTGTATTGATTTAAAATTACTCCGCAAACGTAGAGCATAAATTGATTTAAGTCAAAAAACGGGCTACCACAAGAGTACCACGCCTTATCAAAGTACTACTTTATAACTACTACACTCTGTTGGAACAAACTAGTTATCAGATGTTTATTTTTAATAAAGTTTCCATATTCCCATATCGTCCTTACCCGCTTCCGGTTCCGGAGTTTTATTGGAAAAGCTCTTTCAGTATAACTTTACTTTAGGAATCCGTTGGCGGAATTAATGTTTTCTTCCTCGCGTCTGCAAGGACTCAAGATTGGGTCTGTTCACACCTGACCCGTATCTGGTCCGTACCTGCTCCGTAGCAAATTCGGTTAGAGGTACCTTTAACCGAATTTGCTACGGAGCAGGTACGGTTCGGGTCCTATTTTGATGCGGACCGGATTTACCTGAAAAACTACAAAAGCGGCTTTAGTATATAAACCGCCGCAACTATCAGTGCCATTACAATAATGGCAAAGATAATAAGCAGTATCAAACTATAGAAGAACATCAGTATTGTAGTCCAGAAACTTCTCCACCAGGTATATCCATACAGTTGCTTATAATCCAGGCAGAAGAGGGCAAAGATGAATAGTATGGGCAATTCGTATAAATCGCCTACCTGTGCACTGCCGTTGAAAGGAAGCACTATGATACTGAGCAAGAGTATCTGACAAGCAATATAAGCCTGTATAAAGACATGCTCTGTCAGATTATAACGCAGTTTGTTCTTTTTCCGACGGAAAGCCATGAGCGTTGCCAGAGCAAAGAGGGGTAATGTGGCGATAATACGGAATGCCTTGTTACCATGGCCCCAACTTTTCAGTAAGTTCCATACTTTTTCCAGAAAAGGTGTATTGTGAATGGCTTTTTCAAGCTTATTAAATACTGATGACCCACCTTCCAGAAGTTCATCTATGAGTTCGTCATCTTCATCACCATTTATTTGAAGGGTGATGTTATCCTTTTTAAAGGTGTTTTGGGTTTCCAGTTTTTCCAGATCCTGATTCAGTTCTTTTATTGTTTGGGCCAAAACCTCCTTTTGGTCTGGTTTCTTGGTATTTTTCATCTGTTTCTTCAATAGCTCACGTGCAGCTATCAGATTATTCTTCCGGATGTCCGTAGAATCTTCTGTTTCCAGATTTTCCAGTTTCTTATCCAGACCTTCTATCGTTTTATTCAGGATATTTTGGGTAGTCGGGTCTGTTGCTGTTTCTATACGTTTTTGCAATTGTTCACGTGCAGCGACTATTTCTTGCCTTTGAGCTTCCGGAGACTTTCCCTTTTTCTCTTTCAAGGCTTCAGGATCTACCAGTTGCACGGCCATGATGTAAAGGGCGGCAAGTACAAATAGTGTCTGGAAGGGGCGGAAGTATAAGATTCGTTTGCCGGCAATGAAGTCTCTGATCATGTATCCCGGGCGGTAGAGTAAATCCAGAAGTGTTCGACCAAAGCCATTATCAATATTGGTGAATCCTCCCAATATATTTCTGAATGCATTACTGAAGCGGTAGCGGGGAGTGTTCCGGCTTTGACCGCAACGGTTGCAATAGCTGCCCGTATAGACGGTATCACAATTCAGGCAGATATTACCTTCCTCGCTGATGGGAGGGATTTCCTTTCCGCGCACCATCTTGATGTGGAGAGCGCGAAGTCGTGCTTTGCAAGGAGACCACCAAGGTGAGATAAATTCCAAAACCCGGTTAGGGAGCACCCTGCGTTTGCTGAGAATGTACCAGAGCACCAGTATGAAACAATACATGAAAACATCACTGTCTCCGCCTTCTTCAAAAGACAGCCATAGCAATATTGCCAAAATCAGTATTTGCCAAATATTGATCATCTTTCTTCTGCGGGGAGCAGGAGAAATGGAAGAAGCGGAAACAGCCGGAACTGCAGGCGTACTGACAACAGGAGGTTGAGGTATCACTTTATTGGCAGTCGAATCCTCGTTGTCAGCAGATTGTTTATCATGGGTCGGTTGCTCGTCATTTTCCAGTAGTTCTTCCAGTGAACTCATGATCTTCCAGTGTGGGTATTTGGCTAATTCTTCGGTGGTAGTTACTCCATGGGTTACACCTGCAAAGTCTACACCTGCAGCTTTGGCTGTGGCTGCATCTACTGTACTGTCACCAATATAGAGGGTTTCAGCTTTGGTGACGTGTAATTGTTTTATGGCAAGTAGCAAACCTTCGGGCGAAGGTTTGGCCGTTTGTACATCTTCTCCGCCGACAATGATATTGAAGAAACTGCCGGGGAAATGTTGGTCGAGCATTTCCTTAATTCGGTAACGGTATTTGGTGGAGATGATACCTATGAATGCACCCGCATCTTTCAGGGCCAGCAGTACAGACTTGGTTTCCAGAAAAAGCACGGTGTTTATTGTCATGTGGGTGTCCGCTTCTTTCCTGTATTCACTTTTAAAACCGGCCAGCTGCTCTTCATCCGTCACTCCCGTCAGGATAGAAAAAGATTCTTCCAATGTTTTCCCGATGGTGCGTTTAATGTCTTCATCGGTCACATTTGTATAACCATGTTTATTGAGCACATTGCGAAAGCAAGTAACAATGCCGCGAGAAGAGTCTGCGAGCGTGTAATCAAAGTCAAAGAGATAAGTCGTATAGCCCATGTCGCTTTTTGCGGCAAAGTTATAAATTAATTGGAATTTTCTGACTATATTTGTTCGCACTATGAATTTATTTTAAAAACTGCTAAGTGTTTCTTTGCGCTGAGTTGTTCCATACATAACATACGTTAACTATGTAATATTATGAAACTATCAGAATTATCTTTTTGGATTTTGCTTCTTTTCTCTTTTTCAGCGTGTGTATCCCAACAACCGGATGCGGAAACAGAGTGTTATGCAACAGAGTACGTCAATCCTTTTATTGGTACCGATTTTACAGGAAATACTTATCCCGGAGCGCAGGCACCGTTCGGTATGGTGCAGTTAAGCCCCGATAATGGTCTTCCCGGCTGGGATCGCATCTCCGGTTATTTCTATCCGGACAGCACGATTGCAGGTTTCAGCCACACTCATCTTTCGGGTACGGGAGCCGGTGATTTATATGATATATCTTTTATGCCCGTGACTCTGCCTTATAAAGAAGCAGATGCGCCGTTGGGCATTCACTCTTTATTTTCCCATGATGAAGAAACAGCCAGTGCCGGATATTATCAGGTGCGGCTGAAAGATTATGATATCAACGTGGAACTGACAGCAACCGAGCGTTGTGGCATTCAGCGTTATACTTTTCCTGAAGCGGACGCAGCCATATTCCTCAATTTGCGGAAAGCTATGAACTGGGACTTTACGAATGATACCCGCATTGAAGTAGTCGATTCGGTAACTATTCAAGGATACCGTTTTTCTGACGGTTGGGCACGCGACCAGCACATTTATTTCCGTACCCGTTTTTCTAAACCGTTTGCATCCGTGCAGTTAGATACTGCTGCTGTCATCAAAGACGGTAAGCGTATAGGTAGCTCTGCTATTGCCCGTTTTGATTTCCACACAAGTGCAGGGGAACAGATTCTTGTCACTACAGCTATTTCGGGGGTAAGTATGGAAGGCGCAGCACGCAATCTTGCTGCTGAAGCTCCGGCAGACGATTTTGACAAGTATCTGGCTGCTACCCGTAAGAACTGGAACGAGCAACTTTCCAAAGTAGAAATCAAGAGCAATGACATTGACGAGAAAGTCAAGTTCTATACAGCCCTTTATCATTCCATGCTGGCTCCGACTATTTATAGCGATGTGGATGGTGCCTATTATGGTCCTGATAAGCAAGTGCATCAGGCAGACGGATGGACCAATTACAGTACTTTTTCATTATGGGATACCTACCGTGCCGCTCATCCCCTTTATACCTATATCGAACCACAGCGTGTAAATGATATGGTAAAATCCTTTCTAGCCTTTTCCGAACAGAACGGACGTCTTCCGGTATGGAATTTCTATGGAAGTGAAACGGATATGATGATAGGTTATCATGCAGTTCCCGTCATAGTGGATGCTTACTTGAAAGGGATTGGGGATTTTGATCCGAAGAAAGCTTTAGCCGCATGTGTAGCTACAGCCAATATTGATGAATATCGTGGAATAGGATTATATAAAAAATATGGTTATGTGCCTTATGATGTAACGGATCACTATAATTCAGAGAACTGGTCACTTTCTAAAACCCTGGAATACGCTTACGATGATTATTGCATTGCCCGTATGGCGGAGAAACTGGGCGAAAAGCAAATAGCAGATGAATTTTATAAGCGTTCTCTGAATTATAAGAATGTGTATAATTCTCAGACAACCTTCATGCAACCGCGGAATAACAAAGGAACCTTCATTGAGAACTTCAGTCCGGATGATTATACTCCGCATATTTGCGAAAGTAACGGCTGGCAATATTTCTGGTCTGTACAACAAGACGTTGATGGGCTGATCAGTCTGGTTGGAGGCAAGGAACGTTTTACCCAGAAACTGGATAGTATGTTCACTTACAATCCTTCTGCGGATGAAGATCTGCCTATTTTCAGTACTGGAATGATCGGGCAGTATGCACATGGCAATGAACCGAGTCACCATGTCATTTATTTGTTTAATGCCATAGGGCAACCTTGGAAGACTCAGAAGTATGCAGCTGAGGTGATGCATGAATTATATAAGAATACACCTGCCGGTTTGTGTGGGAATGAAGATTGTGGTCAGATGTCTGCCTGGTATGTGTTCAGTGCGATGGGATTCTATCCGGTAGACCCGATTAGCGGCAAATATGAGATAGGTACTCCCATGTATCCTGAGATGAAGATGCATCTGGCTAACGGTAAAACATTTACGATATTGGCACCGGCTGTCAGCAAAGAGAATATTTATATCCAGTCGGTAAAGCTCGACGGAAAACCTTATGATAAAAGTTATATCACGCATGAGCAAATAATGAATGGTTCTATCTTTGAATTTGAGATGGGGAATAAACCGGGGAAGGTGTGGTATGAGGTAGAGTGATAGGGTGATAGAGTGATAGGGTGATGGATGGTGCCAGATAATATAATTGTGGGATTATGAGTGATAACTTTGACCTGACTTATAAACTCCTTTTCCGTAAGTACTACGCCAATCTGCTTTTCTATGCCACGCGCATCGTGGGTGATGAAGAAGCGGAGGACGTAGTACAAGATGTATTTGTAGAATTGTGGCGGCGGAAAGATACGATAACGGTAGGAGAGCAGATACAGGCATTTCTGTATCGGGCGGTGTATACCCGTGCTTTGAATGTACTGAAGCACCGGGATATCAAGAATACTTATGAAGCTGTAGTGACGGAGATCAACCAGAAAAGAATAGAGTTTTATCAGCCGGACAGTAATGATGCCGTGAAGAGGATAGAAGACCGTGAACTCAGAAAGGAACTCTCCGAGGCTATAAATGAATTGCCGGATAAGTGTAAGACGGTCTTTAGACTCAGCTATCTGCATGATATGAAGAATAAGGAAATAGCAGATACTATGGGGATATCATTGCGGACCGTGGAGGCTCATATGTATAAAGCCTTGAAGTTTCTGCGTGAGAGGTTGGGCTACCTGAACTTTATGTTAGTCCTGTTTTTATTAGGTAAGGTATAAGTGTTTTTAGCGAAACGGTTGTTTTAATAGTATGATGAAGGAAGGAATGAATAAGTTGGATGAAGAATTGATGGCCAAATTCCTTATGGGGGAATGCTCTGAAGAAGAGCTCTGTAAGGTAAATGCATGGCTGGACGAATCGGACGGTAACGCTCGTGAATTGTTCAGGATAGAGCAGATATATCATCTGGGAAAGAGTGAAGAATTTGCGGATGAAAAGAAGATAGAAAAAGCTGAAAAGCAGCTGTTCAAACGGCTGGCACAAGAAGAAGCTAAACGAAATAAGGTGAGAAGATTGAATGCCTGGATGCGGTATGCCGCTATGTTCATAGGTATCTTTTTTATATCCGGTTTGAGTTATCATATTTATCAGTCACAAAGTGAAGAGAGCAAATTGGTTGCCGTCACTGCCCGTGATGAAGTGAAAGAATTAATGTTGCCTGATGGCACTAAGGTTTGGCTGAACAAACATACTACTTTAAAGTATCCACGTGAATTCTCAGAAAAGGGAAGGAATGTATATATAGAAGGGGAAGCCTATTTTGAAGTAAAGAGAAATACGGCGAAACCTTTTATAGTGCGCAGTGAAGCCATGCAGGTAAGAGTTTTGGGAACAGTCTTCAACTTAAAGAGTGACAAGACTAACCGTTCTGCGGTAGCTACACTGATAAAGGGAGAGATTGAAGTGAAAGGTAATCACGAAGAAGGCATGATCGTATTGGCTCCGGGACAAAAAGCGGAATTGAATGCTGTAACTCGCCGTCTGGTAGTGAAACAGGTGGATACAGGCATTGAAAACTGGCATAATAATCAGTTTGTCTTTGAAAAGGCTGACATATTTACGATTGCCCGTACTTTGGAGAATTCTTATGGGGTGAAGATTATTCTGGCGCCTGATATGGATGCTACAAAGACATATTCCGGTACATTAAAGAAGAAAGATAGTGTAGAGGAGACTCTGAATCTGATTAAGAGTACGAATGCGCTTCCCATTGAATATAAAATTGTGGGAAATAGTGTATTTCTGTCTTCAAAGAAATAGGTAAAAATCGGAAGTATATAATCTTAAAACATAATAATATGAGGAAACTGCTTTTATCGATTTGCTGTTTAGGCTGTGCTCTCTGGGCTCAAGCCAAAGATTTTACGCAATACGTCAACCCGCTGATGGGGACATTGTCTTCTTTTGAACTTTCTACGGGAAATACATATCCGGCTATCGCACGCCCTTGGGGTATGAATTTCTGGACTCCGCAGACCGGAAAGATGGGAGATGGCTGGCAATATGTATATACTGCTAATAAGATTCGTGGTTTCAAGCAGACCCACCAGCCCAGTCCGTGGATTAATGATTACGGTCAGTTCTCCATCATGCCTGTAACAGGCAAACCAGAGTTTGATGAAGACAAACGTGCCAGTTGGTTCTCACACAAAGGAGAGGTCGCATTACCTTATTATTATAAGGTGTATCTTGCCGAACACGATGTTGTGACAGAGTTTACCCCCACTGAACGTGCCGTTTTGTTCCGTTTTACTTTCCCTGAGAACGAGAATTCGTATGTTGTAGTAGATGCTTTTGATAAAGGCTCTTATATTAAGATCATTCCTGAGCAGAATAAGATAATCGGATACACCACCCGTAACAGCGGTGGAGTTCCTGATAACTTCAAGAACTATTTCGTTGTAGAATTTGATAAGCCTTTCAGTTATCAGGCTTCTGTTGCTGACGGTGCTTTGGTTGAAAACCAGAGTGAACAAACAGCAGGACATGCGGGAGCCATCATCGGTTTCAAAACCCGTAAGGGAGAAATAGTACATGCCCGTGTGGCTTCTTCCTTTATCAGTTTTGAGCAAGCAGACAGAAATCTGAAAGAGCTGGGGAGTGACAGTTTTGAAACTTTGGTTCAGAAAGGACAAGATGCCTGGAATCAGGTATTGGGAAAAATAGAAGTGGATGGAGGTAACCTTGATCAGTATCGCACTTTCTATTCCTGCTTGTACCGTTCAGTACTCTTCCCGCGTGCTTTCTTTGAGTTTGACGAGGCTGGAAATCCAGTTCACTACAGTCCTTATAACGGAGAAGTTTTGCCCGGATATATGTATACTGATACAGGCTTTTGGGATACTTTCCGTTGTCTGTTCCCTTTCCTCAACCTGATGTACCCTTCAGTAAACAAACAGATACAGGAAGGTCTTATCAATACGTATAAGGAAAGTGGCTTCTTCCCCGAATGGGCAAGTCCGGGACATCGCGGTTGTATGGTCGGTAATAACTCCGCTTCTGTACTTGCCGACGCTTATCTGAAAGGTGTTAAAGTGGATGATGTAACTACCTTGTACGAAGGTCTTATCCACGGAACAAAGAATGTGCATCCGGAAGTTTCTTCTACCGGTCGCCTCGGTTATGAATACTATAATGAATTGGGGTATGTTCCTTACGATGTGAAAATCAATGAGAACACTGCCCGCACTTTGGAATATGCCTATGACGACTGGTGCATCTACCGGATGGCAAAAGCCCTGAACCGTCCGAAGAAGGAACTGAAGCTTTTTGCTGACCGTGCTATGAATTATAAAAATGTGTTCGATAAGGAAAGCCTGTTGATGCGTGGACGCAATAAGGATGGACAGTTCCAGGCTCCTTTCTCACCCTTGAAGTGGGGAGATGCCTTTACGGAAGGAAACAGCTGGCATTATTCCTGGTCTGTATTCCACGATCCTCAAGGTTTGATTGATCTGATGGGTGGTGAAAAAGTCTTTGTTGAAATGTTGGACTCGGTATTTATCGTTCCTCCTTTATTCGATGACAGCTACTATGGCCAGGTAATCCATGAAATACGTGAGATGACGGTGATGAATATGGGTAATTATGCTCATGGCAACCAACCGATACAGCACATGATTTACATGTATAATTATGCCGGTCAGCCCTGGAAAGCTCAGTATTGGTTGCGTCAGGTGATGAATCGCATGTACACGCCCGGTCCCGACGGCTATTGTGGAGATGAAGATAACGGGCAGACTTCTGCCTGGTATGTATTCTCGGCATTAGGTTTCTATCCCGTTTGTCCGGGAACCGATGAGTATGTCTTGGGTGCTCCTTTGTTTAAAAAAGCAACGCTTCATTTTGAAAATGGTAATTCATTGGTGATCGATGCTGCTAATAATAGTTCTGAAAATATGTACATCGAATCGCTTCGCTTGGATGGAAACACGTATACGAAGAATTATCTGAGGCATGGAGATCTGCTAAAGGGCGGTGTCTTGAAATTTGATATGGGTAGCAAACCTAATTTACAACGAGGAACACAGGCGGAAGACTACCCGTATTCTTTCTCCAATGAAATAAAAAAGAAATAAAAAACTGAAGTTAATAATGTAATGAAGAAGGGAATAGGAAATAAAACTATTCCCTTTTTCATTTAATGAAAAAAAATATCATTTTGTAGTAAGTGTATTTTGAACGTTCGTTGTTTTATATACGTAAGCCAGAAGAAATGTTCTTCTGACTAATTAGAATTAACCAATGTGTAACCTTTAAACTTTGTTTATGAACAACAATCATGCTTTTCAAAGTTCGAAATTTCTACGAGCTTTATTAGTCTTGTTCTTCATGACTGTATCCGTTCAGTGGACCTTTGCCCAACTGAATTTGAATGTCTCTCGTACGACGTTAGGTACAGTTATCGAACAGATCAAATCTCAATCTAAGTATCAATTTTTCTATGACGACAAGCTCGCTACTATGGCAGTGGAGAATGTCAAAGTGAAGAACGCATCTATAGAAGATGCCTTGAATGCTATCTTGAAAGGAAAAAACATTTCTTTTAAAGTAGAAGATAATATTGTTTATCTTTCAGAGAAGTCTGCTGCACCGCAAGAAGGTAATCAGCAAGGTAAAGAACGGACCATTACCGGAGTAGTATCCGATGATATGGGCCCTCTGATTGGTGTGAATGTGTTGGTGAAAGGCACTACTGATGGCTGTATCACTGATATCGATGGTAACTTTACACTGACTACTACTGCGGCTAATCCTGTTATTCAGTTCTCCTACATCGGCTATAAGCCACAGGAAATTGCAGTGAAAGGACAGGCCGCTATCAATCTGATGATGGAAACTGATTCACAGCTGATAGAAGAGGTGGTGGTAACAGCTCTCGGTATCAAACGTGCGGAAAAGGCATTGAGCTACAATGTAACTCAGGTAGACGCAGAGTCCGCTTTGGCTGTGAAAGACGCCAACTTTATTAATTCGCTGAACGGTAAGGTTGCCGGTTTGAATATTAATGCTTCTTCTTCCGGTGTTGGTGGTGCCAGTAAAGTGGTGATGCGTGGATCCAGAGGTATTGAACAGTCTTCTAATGCACTTTATGTTATTGATGGTATTCCTATGTACAATTTGAGCTCTGCCGGTGGTGAAAGTGAGTTCGATTCACAAGGTACAACAGAGGCTATCGCCGATATCAACCCGGATGACATCGAATCAATGTCTGTATTGTCCGGTGCTGCGGCTGCGGCTTTGTATGGTAGTAATGCATCCAATGGTGCTATTGTTATCACTACTAAGAAGGGTGCCGCGGGACGTGTTTCTTTGTCTGTGTCCAGTAACACTGAAATGCTGAATCCCTTTGTGATGCCTAAGTTCCAGGATTGGTATGGCACGTCAGGTACTGATGGAAGCTGGGGCTCTCGTTTGAACTCAAGTAACCGTTATGGTTATAATCCGAAGGATGATTATTTCCAGACAGGTATTATCGGTACGGAAACCGTTTCACTTTCTACAGGTTCGGAACACAATCAGACTTATTTGTCGGCTGCTGCGGTTAACTCTCGCGGTATTGTGCCCAATAATAAATATGAACGTTACAATTTCACGTTCCGTAATACTACCCAGTTCTTGAACGATAAGATGAAATTGGATGTAGGTGCGCAATATATTATGCAGAAAGACCGTAATATGACTAACCAGGGTATTTATGCAAATCCGGTGGCTTCAGCCTATTTGTTTCCACGTGGCAATGATTGGGAAGAATATAAAATGTTTGAACGTTATGATCCAGTTCGTAAATTATATACGCAATATTGGCCGCAAGGTGGTGGTTCATACCGCTTGCAAAATCCTTACTGGATTAACTATCGTAATTTGCGTGAGAACGATAAAGACCGTTATATGCTGAGTGCTTCTTTATCTTATGATATCTTGGATTGGTTGAACGTAGCCGGGCGTGTACGTATTGACAATTCTATGAATACTTATACTCAGAAATATTATGCTTCAACAGAACCGACTATTGCCGAAGGCTCTGAGAATGGTTATTATGGTGTGGTTAATACGCGTGACAAGCAAGCCTATGCCGATTTCCTGATTAATATTAATAAACGTTTTGGAGAAGATTGGGGGCTGACCGCTAATATTGGTGCTTCTTATTCAGACACTCGTTCTGAAGCGATGGGAGTAAAAGGTCCTATCCCTGCTGATGGTTTGGCTAACTACTTCTCGATAACTCAGTTGGATAAACAGACTACTAAGCGTGAAGAAACAGGTTATCGTGAACAAACACAGTCTATTTTTGCTTCCGCGGAAGTGGGGTATAAAAATGCTTACTATCTGACATTGACCGGACGTAATGACTGGCCTTCACAATTGGCAGGTCCTAAGTCAGTACAGAAATCTTTCTTTTATCCTTCAGTGGGTGCTTCTGTTCTTTTATCTGAGATATTCACTTTGCCGGAAAGTATTTCTTACCTTAAATTACGTGCTTCATGGGCATCTGTAGGCTTGCCGTTCAAACGTTTTCTGGCTTATCCTACATTTGAATGGGATAGTTCTACGGGCAAATATAGTACAAAATCAGCTTATCCTTTGTACGATTTGAAGCCTGAACGTACCGATTCTTGGGAAGTAGGTCTTACAGCTCGTTTCTTAGGACACTTTAACTTGGATATTTCATTCTACAATACTAAGACTTATAATCAGACCATGGATACACAGGAATTACCTACTGGAGGTTATAGTACTTTCTATGCACAGACTGGTAATGTCCGCAATCGTGGTGTCGAACTTTCTTTAGGCTATAAGAATACTTGGAATAAATTTACCTGGAACTCGAACTATACGTTCAGTGCCAATAAGAATAAAATTCTTAGCTTGATTGACGGGTATGTACATCCGGTGACTGGTGAGGTTATTTCTAAGACGCAATTGGATATGAAAGGATTGTCAAATGCTCACTTTATATTAAAAGAAGGTGGCTCTTTGGGGGATCTCTATTCTATGTCTGATTTGAAGCGTGATGCGAACAATAATATTTATGTGGATGCCAATGGGGCTGTTAAGACTGAAAGTCTGAAAGATGGAATTAAACTTGGTTCTGTATTTCCGAAAGCTAATATGGCATGGCGTAATGATTTTCAATATAAGAATTTTGGTTTTGGTTTCTTGCTGACAGCTCGTTTGGGTGGTATCGTTTATTCGGCTACACAAGCTACTCTTGATGCTAATGGTGTATCTGAAGCTTCAGCCTTTGCGCGTGACAATGGTGGCGTGATAATCAATGGCGGAGACGTAGTTGATGCGGAAAAGTGGTACACGACAGTAGGAGCTGACAGCGGTATCCCGCAATTATATACTTATAGTGCTACAAATCTACGTTTACAAGAAGCATCTGTCAGTTATACTATTCCTAGAGCTAAATTGAAAAACGTAATGGATATTACTATTTCATTAGTAGGACGCAACTTATGGATGATTTATAGTAAAGCTCCTTTTGATCCGGAAGCTGTGGCTTCTACTAGCAATAACTATTATCAAGGTGTGGATTATTTCATGATGCCGAGTTTGCGTAGCGTGGGATTCAACCTGAAACTTAAATTCTAAAACATTGAAGTGATATGAAAATAAATAGTACTATAGCAAAATTCATGGCTGCGGGAGCAATATTGTTCAGTAGTGTATCTTGTACAGGAGATTTTATAGATTATAATAAGAATCCTCATGAACCAGATTTGAATGAAATGTTACCGGACGACTATTTGTTTAGTGCACTGTTACTAAACATGCAAGATGTGATGATGCCCGAACAAGAAAATTTTTCTCAGTATGTAGATTGTCTGATGCCTGGTGGATTTTCCGGTTATGTGGCCGACTCTAATTTGGGTACTGGCTGGTCGGGTCGTTTTGCTACTTACAATCCGTCTGAGGCTTGGTTGAGAATACCTTTTGCTGACTTTTATGATAAATTTTATCCCAATTATTTTCAACTGAAAGAGCAATGTGAGGATGAGGTATATTTGGCATTGGCCGAACTTTATCGTATTTGTACAATGCTACGTGTGACCGATACTTATGGACCGATTCCATATTCTCAGGTAGGTGTGAACAATGCCTTGAAGTCAGCTTATGATTCTCAAGAGCAAGTTTATACGAAGATGTTTGCTGATTTGGATGATATTATAGAAGTGCTTACTACTTATTCGGCTCAAAACTTTAATTCCAGTGGAGACCGTATTTATGATGGTAATACGAAAGCGTGGGCTAAGTTTGCTAATTCAATAAAACTTCGCATGGCTATGCGTATCGTATATGTCAATGAGAGTTTGGCAAAGCAGAAAGCAGAAGAAGCTGTAAATTCAGAAATGGGTGTGATGACGGTGAATGCAGATGGAGCTTATCACAAAATTGTAGATCATAATCCGTGGGAGCGCTTTATGCCAAACTGGGGAGATGCTCGTATCTCTGCCGATTTGATTTGTTACATGAATGGGTATGATGATCCCCGTCGTGAAGTTTATTATAACAAATCTACGTTTGCTACAGAATCAGGGAACACTTATAAAGGTGCGGAAGATTATGTTGGTTTGCGTCGTGGTATTAGGCAAGGACAGTTTAACTCTTGGTCCCATGGTTATTCTTGTATGAAAGTTACCGTGAGTGACAAGATGCTTATTTTCCCTGCTTCGGAAGTTACTTTTTTACGGGCAGAAGGTGCTCTCCGCGGGTGGAATATGGGTGGAACAGCGAAAGCTTTGTACGAAGAAGCTGTGGCTCTTTCTTTTGAGGAACGTGGGGTATCAGGTGCGAGCACTTATCTGACTTCTACGGGATTACCTATAGCTTATAAGGATCCGCTGAAAGGAGAAAATGGACAGAAGTATGATTATTCTGGTTCTATTAACTCTACGATTACTGTTGCTTGGGATGATAGGGATGGCTTTGAAACTAATTTAGAAAGAATCATTACTCAGAAGTGGATTGCTATATTCCCGAATACAATGGAAGCATGGTCAGAATATCGTCGTACAAATTATCCTAAGTTGATGCCGGCTATGCATAATTTGAGCGATGGGATAGTGAATGATGCTGAGGGAGCACGTCGTTTACCTTATCCTGCTGATGAGTATCGTGAGAATGGTGATAACCTGAATGCAGCTGTTTCTGCATTAACTAAGGAATCAAGTAATAAGAAGGGGGATACGATGGCAACCCATATTTGGTGGGATTGTAAGTCGTCTAAATAATTTGGTATAATACATAGAAATGAACTATAATATGAAGAAATATATAAAAAACAGTATATTGAGAGGCGGGCTTTCTATACTGGCATTGGCTTTATTGTCATCTTGCAGTGATTGGACTGATGTAGAAAGTATTGAACTCAAGAAGGCAGATATTGCAGAACAAAATCCGGAGCTTTATGCTGAGTATTTGCGGAATTTGTGTGAGTATAAGAAATCAGAGCATACGTTGGTTTATACTTGGTTTGATAACTCAGAAAAAGCGCCTTATAGTCGTGCGCATCACATCACAGATTTACCAGATAGTATTGATATTGTGAGTCTGATGTATCCGGATAATTTGGCAACCTGGGAGTTGGAGGATATGGAGTCTGTTCGTGAAAATAAAGCGACCAAAGTAATATATTCCATTGATTTTGAATCAATAAAGAAGGCTTATAATGAAAAATTAGAACTTGCAACGGAAGAAGAGCCGATATCTGAAGATTTTATTGGCTTTCTGACCGATTCTTTAGAATATTCTTTATCGTTGGCAGATAAATATCGTTATGATGGAATTTGCATTGGTTATGCAGGTAAGTCCAGATTGCACATGCGTCCCAATGAATTGAAAGAATATACGGAGAATGAAACTGCATTTATACAGATTATTAACGATTGGCATACTCGGAATCCTGAAAAGATGATAACTTATGAAGGTAAGCCGCAAAATCTGATAGATTCTTCTCTGTTGGATGATTGTGTTTCCATTCTGTTATCAGGAAAAAAAGCTACAAATGAAAATGAGTTTTCATATATTCTTTCATTAGCTATGGTAGAAAATATTCCGGATGATCGTTTGGGAATGATTGTTATGGCTGTCTCACTTAATGATCCCAATAAAGAAGTCGGATATTTCAAGAATGGTTCACTAGCTGTTCAAGGATTAATGAATTGGGCACCTGCTACTCATAATGGTACTAAAGTAGCAGCCGTCGGACTTTATAATGCTTCTACTGATTACTATACAGTTGAAGGAAATTATTATTACATGAAACAGCTGATTTCAAGTGTGAATCCAGCTATAAAATAAAAGGAGAGTAAGAATATGAAATATTTTAGAAGTAAACTGATATCTTCATTGGTTATGACATTAGGCATTTTAGCTGTTTGCGCAACCTCTTGTGAAGATATGGAGGAGTTTGACAATAAAGCTTTTACTAGTACGGCAAAGTTGAATAATATTTTGTTGAAAGGTACTAATGATACAGAAACGATGATTATTCGTACTGAGATTGCAAAACCGGAGAATAAAGACATTAATGTCGTCTATAAAGTTGATGAATCTTTAGTTGGGGAGTATAATATAAATTATGGTGAGGAGGCTTTAATCCTTCCGGTTGAGTGTTATGAAATACCTGAAAATGTATCTACTATTGTGGCTGGTACGGTGAAGGGAAGTGATGTAGAGGTTGTATTTAAGAATTTAACTACTCTGAATCGGGATTTGACATATTTGTTACCTGTTTCAGTTGCAGAATCAAATATTGATTTTTTGAACAGCGCACGTACTACATATTATGTAATCAAGGGTGCTGCATTGATCAATGCAACTGCTAATCTGACCGAAAATAATCTTTCTTTGCAAGATCCTGCCTCTTCTACATTGAAAGATATGGAACAAATAACTATAGAAGTGTTGATGAATGTTAGTAAGTTTGGTAAATTGATTAGTACGGTAATGGGGATTGAAGGAGATTTTCTGTTCCGTATTGGAGATGCGGGGGTTCCAGATAATCAGCTTCAGTTGTCATGTAGTAATAATGTTACAGATGCTGCTTGGCAGCTTTCTACTAATGAATGGCAACATTTGGCTGCTACATACGATTCTTCTACTGGAGAAGTGAACGTTTATATAGATGGAGTAAAGAAAGGAGCTACGCAAGTTACATCCTTCCGTGGTTCGGTTGATTGGGCATCATCCAACTTTTATATAGGAAAGTCGTATGATGATGCTCGTTGGTTAGAGGGAGATGTTTGTGAAATGCGCGTATGGAATAGAGTGCTGACAGCTGATGAGATAAATGCCAAAGATCATTTTTATGTGGTCAGTCCCGATAGTGAAGGATTGGAAGCGTACTGGAAATTTGATGAAGGTGCAGGAATGGTTATAAAGGATCATACAGGACATGGAAATACGGTAGTAGCCAAAAAGGAACTTACTTGGACGGCAGTTTCTTTACCTAAATAATAACTTTAAGAAGATAAATTATGAAATACATCAATTATATGAATATAAAGTATTGGGTTGCAGCCTTGGTGCTGTCAGGTGGTTTATTTACTGCTTGTTCTGATGATCTTGTAGTTGGTCAGGTAGACGAAAGCGGATATACGACTGGTGATGGCTCTGTAATGGGATATATCAGTGACGGCAATGGAAAAAGAATGTTTACTAATGTGGAATTTCGCAGTTCCGGTGACGTATCTTTTCATTTGAAAACGACAGGTAAACTTTCATCGGAGGCTACGGTGAGTGTTGTTTACGATGAAACTGTGCTTACAGAGTATAACAGCAAGTATGGTACCACATACGAGGCTTTCCCAGAGAGTGAAGTAACTTTAGGAGATGGTGGTATCATTAAATTGCCTGTTGGTTCGGTTCACTCTTCTGAGTTGAAAGTATCCTTTGTTTCGGATGGAAGCCTCGAGTTTGACAAAAATTATATTATTCCTCTACGTATGAAAGTAACTTCCGGTGATTTTAAGCTCGGAGAAGAAGATCAAACCCGCTTGATTTTTGTAAAAGACTTGACAGGACTTCCTGATTGTACTAAATATGTAGACGGCAAACCGGGGGTAAAAGTGTTTAGCTGTATGGAAGTGAATGATACCAATCCGTTGAATAATCTTAGTTTCACATTGAAGAGTAATGGTAAGCCTTTGGTAGATTGCTTGATTATTTTCTCGGCAAATATCAATTATAATGCCGAAACAGGACGTGTTTATATCTTCAATAATGAAAATGTACAAGCTTTGCTTGACAATCGTGAGCATTATCTGAAGCCATTACAGGACAGAGGTATGAAGATTATTCTAGGTTTATTGGGGAATCATGACCGTTCTGGCGTAGCGAATATGTCTAAAGAAACTGCTCAGGCATTTGCGCAGGAAGTTAAGGCTCTGTGTGACGCTTATCAGTTGGATGGTATTTTTGTAGATGATGAATATTCTGATTATGAATACGAAGATATAACTCCTGGATTTGTATATCCTGGTAGAGAACCTGCTGCACGTCTTTGTTATGAGGTTAAGAAAGCGCAACCAGACAGATGGGTGATAGCTTATGCTTATTCTACTACGGGATCTTTACCAGCCATCGATGGTATGCAGTCTGGTGAATTTGTCGACTATGCATTGCATGATTACGGTGGCTCTTTTGATTTAAGTTCCTCATATCCTGGAATGCCAAAATCCAATATGGGGCTATATTCTCAGGAGTTCAATCTAGGGAGTACGGCGAGTGAGTCCAATTTGCGGAGTATGCGTGAAAATGGTTATCTTTCACATATGATTTTTGCAATGGATCCTAATCGTTCGAACTTTGAATGGATTCAAATGTCTGCAATGGAAAGAATGGCAAGAGCCTTTTACGATGATGAGTTAGTATTTGATGGTATTAAGTACCCGAAAGACTGGAATTAGGAAATGACTATAAACGATTAAAAAGTAAAATAAAATATGAAAATCACAAGTAAAATAATAGTCCTGTTGATGTCTGCACTATTGCCGATGGGATTTGCAGGATGCAGTGACGACGATGATGATATGCCTAATCCTGGTGGAGAAGAAGCACCGGAATTTGTTCTTGGACAAGAGTCCATTAAAGTGAAGATTGGTTCTGAAAATAAAGCGACTGTAGATGTAAAGCAGGGGGGAGGAGAGTATAATGCTTTTATCCTGGATGCAAGGATTGCAAAAACTGAAATAGTAGACGGGGTAATCAAAGTAGAAGGACTTGCAAACGGGCAGACTTTTCTGATGGTGTCTGATAAGTATAGTCGTTATCGTAAGTTGCCCGTTAGCGTTTATACGACTGATAAACTTCAGTTAAGCCATGAAACGTTTGATTTAATAACTCTGTTAGGATATTCTAAGACATTAAAAGCAAATGTAGTATTGGGCAATGGTGGATATGAAGTAATGTCGGATAATCCCGCAGTGTCAGTATCTGTCAATGAAGCCGGTGAGATTAGTATGAAGGCTACTTCCAAAAAAGAAGATTTCACGGCTAACATTACTGTTACGGACTGCACGGGGTTGACTGCGAATATTGTCGTAACTGTAAAAGCTTCTTTGGAACCTTTTACTACAGAAGAATTGGAAGCTATTAAAGCTGATAATAGCAGGCGTTATTATTATAGAGGTAGAAGAACAGATGATTACGACGTTGAATATGTAAACACAACGATAGATGACGGTAAAATCAGGTATGGTTGGAACCTTTGGGGATCTTATTACCATTATATGGATTTCATGGGCGATAAAACTGAAGGCGTGAAGGAAGGTGCTACATTCTCTGTAAGTTCATGGATTGTTAGTGACAAATATTCAGGCCAAGCGGTAACGTTGAAAATTATAAAGAATGACGGAACTAATCTTTGGGGAGTATTCTCTTTCGTTGACGAAGAACGGGAAATATTATGTTCCGGTTATTTCTGTGATACGGTGGATCCGGAGTAAATATATGAACTTACAAGTTGGGCTTTCTGAATTCATTCAGGATTACTCAGACTGAGTAATTTATAAGTTGTTAGATAAAGTCTGTTCATACATATAGCTTTGTGTATGAATAGACTTTATTTGATAGATGTTTTAGAATATGAAAATAATTTTCTGACTATGAAAATAACTTTTGGGACTTTAGTTATTATTTCTTTTCTGCTGTTGGGTTGCGCTCCTCATCCAGCGGAAGTAACTTCTCCTGATGGGCACATTCGGCTGGTATTTGCTCCGGAAGGTGATAATCAGATGACTTATCGGGTTGAAGTAAATGAAACAGCGTTTATACTCCCTTCTTCATTGGGATTTAAGGCAGAAGCTGGAATAAACCTTTCTGATAATTTCCAGGTTACCGGCACCGACTTCACCACCCATGACGAAACCTGGACGCAGCCTTGGGGAGAAAACAAAACCATCCGCAACCATTACAACGAAATGGCTGTTCACTTGTCCGATACGACAAATACCCAATTAACCCTACGCTTTCGCATTTTCGATGATGGATTAGGATTTCGCTATGAATATGAAGTTCCCGGAGCTGACAGTATTCTGGTGACAGACGAACTGACTGCGTTCAATATAGCACAGGATGGCACTTCGTGGTCCATACCTGCCAATTCTGAAACATACGAATTGCTATATCGTACACAGCCTGTCAGTCAGATAGACAATGCCAATACTCCCATGACCTTCAAGACAGGCGGCATATACGCCAGCATCCACGAAGCCGCATTGACGGACTTCCCCGAAATGACACTGAAGAATACCGGAGGTTGCCACTTCAAGGCCGAACTGGCTCCCTGGCCCGACGGCATAAAAGCCCGCATAGCCGGAGGACGTTTTAAAACTCCCTGGCGCACCTTGCAGATTGCCCCGAAAGCAGTGGGACTGATTAACTCAGGACTCATCCTCAACCTGAACGAACCGTGTGCACTGGAAACCACGGACTGGATACGTCCGATGAAATATGTGGGCATCTGGTGGGGAATGCATCTGGGCGTGGAAAGCTGGGTCATCAACGACCGTCACGGCGCTACCACCGGGAATGCCAAACGATATATTGACTTTGCCGCCGCCAACAACATAGAAGCAGTGATGTACGAAGGCTGGAACGAAGGCTGGGAAAACTGGGGTGGGACGCAGACATTTGACTACACTAGGCCCTATGCTGATTTCGATATAAAAGAGATAGCCCGCTACGCCCGTGAAAAAGGCGTTGAGATTATCGGACACCATGAAACCGGCGGTAACATCCTCAACTACGAGAAGCAGCTGGATAAAGCCTACAAATGGTATGCCGACCTGGGCGTCCATAGTGTGAAGACCGGTTATGCCGGCGGACTCCCCAACGGGCACAACCATCACGGGCAATACAACGTGCGCCATTACCGTAAAGTAGTGGAAAACGCCGCTAAATACCATACTACGCTCGACGTGCACGAACCTATCAAAGATACGGGCATCCGTCGCACCTATCCCAACATGATGACCCGTGAGGGCGCCCGTGGTATGGAATGGAACGCCTGGAGTGAAGGTAATCCGCCCGAGCATCATGTGATGCTGCCTTTCACCCGTTTGCTGGCAGGTCCTATGGATTATACGCCCGGCATATTCGATATCATGTATGAGCGCGCCAAGAAGTCCCCACACCGCAAGCAGTGGAATATGAAGGACAGCAAAGACTGCCGCATCAACACCACATTGGCAAAGCAGATAGCCAATTGGGTGATACTTTACTCCCCCTTGCAGATGGCGGCGGATATGATCGAGAATTACGAAGGACATCCCGCTTTCCAGTTCTTCCGCGATTTTGATGCCGACTGTGACTGGTCGGAAGCGCTGGCAGGTGAACCGGGAGAGTTTGTGGTCATTGTCCGTCGGGCAAAAGATAAGTACTTCCTGGGAGCTGCAACGAACGAAGAAGCGCGTAAAGTGGATGTAAAGTTAGACTTTTTGGAAAAGGGTAGGGTATACCGTGCCTTAATCTATGCCGATGGAGAGGGTGCCGACTGGGAACTTAATCCTACGGCTTATGAAATCATTGAGAAACTGGTGACTGCCGATGACACCCTGACAGTCTCTATGGCAAGAGGCGGCGGACAAGCCATCAGCTTTATGCCTGCCTGACATGAAAACGTAATACAATCAAAATATGAAGAAGAACATGAAAATCAATTCTATGCTGATGAGCGGTCTTCTTTTGCTGGGGATGTACGGTTGTACGCCGGCAATGCAGGATTACTCATCATACGTCAATCCGTTCATTGGTACGGGAGGACACGGGCACACTTATCCGGGGGCGGTGGTGCCTAACGGAATGATTCAGCCCAGTCCTGATACACGCATTTATCAGTGGGATGCCTGTTCAGGTTATTATTATGCAGATTCTACCATTAACGGGTTTTCGCATACGCATCTCAGCGGTACGGGCTGTGGAGATTATGGTGACGTATTGCTGATGCCTACCGTCGGCAAGCAGGACTATCATCCGATGGGAGAGGAGAGTCAGCAGATGGCTTATGCTTCCGCTTTCTCTCACGAGAATGAGACGGCTCAGCCCGGTTATTATTCGGTGTTCCTGGATCGCTATAAAGTGAAGGCTGAACTGACCGCCACCCGGCGTGCGGCTATCCACCGTTATACTTTCCCGAAAGCGGAAGATGCGGGATTCATCCTTGACCTGGATTACAGTCTGCAACGCCAGACGAATGAAGAAATGGAGCTGGAAGTAATCAGCGACACCGAGATACGCGGGCGTAAGAAGACGGTATATTGGGCTTTCGACCAATACATTAATTTCTATGCCAAGTTCTCCAAACCGTTCACCTATACTTTGGTGACCGATTCTATGGCACTGGACGAAGGCGGACCGTTGCTGCCCACAGCTAAAGCACTGTTGCAGTTTCAGACCGGAGCCGGCGAACAAGTCCTTGTGAAAGTAGGAGTTTCTGCCGTGGATATGGACGGAGCACGCCGGAATGTAGAGGCTGATATACCCGGATGGGACTTTGACAGTGTGCGCAGTGCCGCCCGCAATTCATGGAACGATTATCTGTCGAAAATAGATATTGAAACCAACGATGATGACCAGCGGATTATGTTCTATACCGCACTTTATCATACGGGTGTACAACCCAATCTGTTTACTGATGCCGACGGACGCTATCTGGGCATGGACCTGAAGCCCCACCAAGGCAGTGTGGAAAATCCTGTCTACACGGTTTTCTCTTTGTGGGATACTTTCCGTGCCTATCATCCCTTGATGACGATTATTGATCCGGATTTGAATCAGGCTTTTATCCGTTCGCTCATCCTGAAGCAGCGCGAAGGCGGCATCTTCCCTATGTGGGAACTTGCAGGCAATTATACCGGAACCATGATTGGCTACCATGCCGCATCCATTATCGCTGACGCTTACACAAAGGGCTATCGTGATTTTGATGTGCAAGACGCCTACAAAGCCTGCATCCGTGCTGCGGAATATGACACTACCGGCATCCAGTGTCCTCCGCTGGTATTGCCTCATCTGATGCCGCAAGCCAAATACTGGAAGAACAAGATAGGCTATGTGCCTTGCGATAAAGACAACGAATCGGTGGCCAAAGCATTGGAGTATGCTTATGATGACTGGTGCATTTCGCTATTGGCGGAAGCTCTGGGTGATAGACCTAATCAGGAGAAATATGCAGCGTTCGCCAAAGGATATCAGGTTTATTTCGACGCTTCCACCCGCTTCATGCGCGGACTGGACAGTGAAGGTAACTGGCGCACACCCTTCAATCCCCGCTCTTCCAATCATCGTAACGATGATTATTGTGAAGGTACCGCCTGGCAATGGACCTGGTTCGTGCCTCATGATGTGGACGGATTGGTGGATCTTATGGGAGGCCGTGAGGCTTTTATCGGCAAACTGGATTCTTTGTTCATCGCCCCTTCGGCTATGGAAGGTGAATCGGTATCCGTTGACATTTCAGGTCTGATAGGGCAGTATGCGCATGGAAATGAGCCGAGCCACCACATAGCCCACCTATATAACTATGTCGGTCAGCCTTGGAGAACGCAGGAATTGGTGGACGAAGTGCTCCATACCCTTTACTTCAATGACCCTGACGGCTTGTCGGGCAATGAAGACTGTGGGCAGATGTCGGCATGGTTCATTCTCAATTCGATGGGATTTTATCAGGTATGTCCCGGTAAGCCTGTGTATTCCATTGGCCGGCCGCTGTTTGATAAGGCAACCATCCGGCTGAAGGATGGAAAAACCTTCACAGTTGTAGCACATGGCAACAGTCGTGAAAATAAGTATGTGCAGAAGATGCTTTTGAACGGTCGGGAGTTGGTGGAACCTTTCTTCAACCATCAGGATATTGTGGACGGTGGAACGTTAGAGTTGACGATGGGGGATAAACCGGTGATTGAAAAGAAATAGAACGAAAAGAGGTATCAAAAGTCTCTTTGCCTATTCGGGCGAATGATTGTTCGCCCCTACAAGCTCTGTAATAATGCTTGTAGGGGCGAATCATCATTTCACCGAATAGGCAAAGTAGCTTTCTTGACACAAACTCTTTGTCATGTGTGTAGAGATAAAGATTTGGGAAAAAATCAAGGTCATAGTGATAATCTGATTTTACTGGAGAAGGCAGATAAACTTTTTATCGACATAGAGAAAAATGGAGGCCTGACGGATGAAGAAGAACGCGTGACCAAGCGTATCGTAAAAAAGGGAAATAGGCTGATTCATGAATTTGAAAAGGAGAAAGAACGCAGAATAAGAGAGAGGGAAATAGAGAAGTTCGGGTCATGAGAATGATAATTTAGCGGCAAAGCCGCTAAATTAAGTAACGAGCTACGAGCTACCAGTAACGAGTTGCTGCGCTGTACTCGTGGGCGAATAATAATTCGCCCGGCTATCACGCCGAAAGGTACTTGTCACTTGTAGCTTGTAGCTCGTTACTTATCGCGCTTTGCGCGATAAATTATCATTTATAAGTTTACTCAGCACATTTCTGAAACTTGGATTCTTAATAAATGCAAACACGAAAAATGTACACTTCTTTTTTGTATCTCTTTTATAATCAGTAGCTTGTGAAAAAGAAGTGTACAAATACAGCTTTTGATTTATTTTATTATGCTTTCCTTTACAGCGGCGGAGGTAATAGTGCCTGTGCCTGATACTGTAACATTGCAAAAATGAAAGATACAGATCAAAAAAAATTGCAAATTCGGAATCTCCCGGTTCCGTCTCTGAATTTCCGGGCGTGCGGAGTAAAACATCACGTACTATCACTATCCGGGAATTTGTGGACACGGTGCGTAGCGACCGTTATCGACGGCAGGTATTGGAATATCGCCGACTGAAAGCTCTGCCCGGACATGAAGCCGAAGCGCAGGCGATAAAGGAAAATATGCCGTGTATTGTGCCCGCCGGTGTATGCCTGAACGGACATGCGGTGAAGGACTTGTCAGTACATAGCAGACTGTTGTGCGTCGACCTCGACCACACCGACCGACGCACGCAGGAAGTGTTCGGTCTGGCATGCTCCTTGCCCTTCACTTACGCCTCGATTATCAGTATCTCCGGTGAAGGCATCAAAATGCTGGTCCGCGTGCGTATGGAAGATGTGCGGCAAGATTATGCACGCCTCTACGCAGCGGTAGGCAATGCGGTGAGCGCCCATGTAGGGCATCCCTACGATGAGAAGTGCAAGATTCTGACCCAGCCCTGTTTTTATAGCTACCATCCCGAGGCGTACTATAACGCGGAAGCTGTGGCATTTGAAATGCCTGAGGTTGTGCCTGCGCCTATGCCTGCACCGGTCACGTCCGCATCGGAAAAAACGAAGACGCTGTCGCCCGCTACTGAGTTGACTCTGAGAACAGTCTGTGGCTCTGCTCCGGCTTCCGCCTGTGGCTTCATCCCCCAGCTGCTCGACGATTTCGAACGTAGCAACCCCTTCCGCCGTGGCAACCGCAACGACCTTGCCCTGAAACTGGGGCGTGTGGCGGGAAGTAAAGGTTTTTCGCCTGACGAACTGGAACAATTGATTTCTCTTTTCTCCTGCCGTTACGCATCCGGTGATTTCACGGCTGAAGATATTCGTCAGCGCGTAGTGGCTGGATATCAGTTTGTTGGAAACCTGCCGGAAAAGAAAAATGCGTTGGTGAGAGACCAAAAAGGGGCCAGGGTCACTTATAGCCCCGGATGTGTGGCGAATGAAGAAGAAAATCCGGAAGCGGTGTTGGAGAAAAATGACGAATTGCGTGCTGATGCACCTTACATTCCCGATGATGTTTTTACCCGTCTGCCGGACTTGCTGACCCGTTGTTGCCGCTATGCAAGTGACAAGCGCGAACGTGACATGACGCTGCTGGGCTGCCTGAACAGTTGCAGCGCACTTTTCCCTTACGTCCGTTTCTACTATAAGAATTCGCTGCATTCTCCGCATTTTTATCTGGCCACTGTGGCTCCTGCCGGTACGGGCAAGGGCGTCATGGCTTTCACAGCCGTTTTGCTGGATCCCACGCAGGAATACTACGACCAGATACGCCATGCGAACAAGAAATCTTATGAGCAAGCCCTGCTGGTATGGGATACAGAGCAACAACAGGCAAGGCATGAGAAACGTCTGCCGGACATCAACCTGAAACCGGAAGAGCCGAAAGCGCAGTATCTCAAGATATCTGCCACTACGAGCAAGAGCCGTCTTATCGAACATCTGGCCGCTGCCGGTGAATTGGGGTGCTGCATGACTACCACCGAAATCAATACGATGGTTTCCTCTTTGGGCCAGGATTGCGGTAAGTATGAAGACATCCTTTGCAAAGCCGCCCATCACGAGGAAGTTTCCTCATCGTACAAGGTGGATGGCGATCCGATTGTGGTGCGGCATCCGCACCTGGCGCTCAACATTGCCGGTACGCAAGAGCAATTCTATGTCTTTTTCCGTTCGCTCGAAGTGGGGCTTTTTTCCCGTTTCGCATTCTACACCCGTCAGCAGAACCAGCAATGGGAATCCTGTGCACCCGGTGATGAGCAGGTTGACCTTCGCAGCTACTTCCAGTCTTTGGGGCAGGAACTGCTTGAGATGCATAAAGTGCTGTTGGAGTCGCCCACACTGGTCACCTTCAGTCCTGCGCAGTGGCAGCTCCATACGGAAATGTTCAGCGAGTTACTGCGCCGGGCACTGTTGGAAGGGCGTGATTCTTCAGGCAGCCTCATCCGCCGTGCGGGACTGTTGGGGATGCGCCTGGCTGCTGTCTTCACCATCTTCCGCAAATGGGAAGATTACCGCTATGCCAAGGAGTATGTTTGTACGGATGAAGACTTCCGCACGGCAATGGACATCACCCGTACGCTGTTGGAGCATAGTCTTTTGCTCAGTACTTCGTTGCCCGACACTACTCTGCCTCCCGTCAGTATGCATCGTTTTCACCGTTTGGATGAGATTCTCACGTCTTTGTCTCGTAGATTTACTTATACGGAGTTTATTCAAGCGGTGCAAAACACCGGAATGTCCGAATCTACGGGCAAACGGCTTTTGCGCAAGGCGGTGAATTTGCAATATGTTGTAAAAGAGGAAGATGGCTATCGGAAGAAACGGAAAAGCCCTTCTGGACGGGGCTATAAGTGACCCTGAACCTGAATTGGCCTCCGGTAGGGCTTTCGGAAGTGTTTTCGAAGCCTTTCCGGTGTTCCGATTTTTCTTGAATAAAACATGAATAACAGAAAATAGAAAAATAATATGATTATGAAAAAGTACACAAATTCCGAAACAGCCTCTTCTGAGGACTCTGAATCCGCAGCTTTCCGTTTTGAAGTCAAAGCATATCTGAAGTCCGATCTGGCACAACTCTACTTTCCCTGTCTTTCGTTCGAGGCGGCCCTGCGTAAGCTCCGCCGTTGGATCAACTTCAATCCCGACCTTCACCATGAACTTTACGAAGGTCCTGAGGGGAAGAACGATCAGATATTCAGCAAGCGTCAGGTGGCGGTGCTAGTGAAGTATCTGGATGCACCCTGACCGGGATGAGGCCTCTTGGCCGGCCGGAAATGAAAACAAGCAATGTTATGGTGCGGAACAAGCTATGTTCCGCACCACGGCATTGCTTGTTTTGCATGATAACATTGCTTGAGTTTAAAGGGAATTTATTTCATCGATGGGAAGTCCGGTGACCGTAGCAATTTCGGTAGTGGGAAGTCCGGCATTCTTTAAATTCCGGGCGATGTCTCTGGCCTTTATCAATTCGCCTTCCGCTCTCCCTTCCGCTCTCCCTTTTGCTTCTCCCCTTGCTTCTCCCTTTTGGATAGCTGTTTTAATTACACTATTCCAGTCTCTGTACACTTTCAAACTCTCCTCGTATGCATAAAGTTTGTCGGGGGAGAATTGCGCTATTTCCGCGGCTTCGAAGAGGCGGTTGAACACACGCTCCTGCAAGGCTACGGGACGTTCCATGAGGCGGGATAGGTTTTTGAGGACGAACATCCATTTGTCGAACAAGGTTTCCAGCTCCTGTTCGGTCTTGTGGAATTTGGGCATCTCCAGATAGACAAAGGTCAGTTTGTCATAAAACACTTCGTGGGTGCTTGTCTCCATCAGCTTCACTTCATGGTAGAATTGGGGCGATTTCACGTCATCGAGGGTAAAGTTCAGTATGCCTATTATGTATACCGCTTTGAGTTCATAGTCCCATATTTCCCCCTTGATGGCTTGATCCTTGATGGGGAAAGTGGAGTAATAGATGCTTCTGTCCTTGAAGAACTGCTGTTCCCCTTTCTGCATCTCAATCAGGATTTTCTCTCCCTTCTCGTTCTGGCAATAGACGTCGAAGACGGCACGACGTTCGGCTTCCCTGCTGCCCAAGTGTTCGGTGTTCAGGTAGGTGACATCTTCTATGACCTGTTCGCCGTTGAACAGGGCATTGAGGAATCCGATAAGAATCTCCTTGTTCAGGTCGGTTCCGAACAACAACTTGAATGCAAAATCGGTATAGGGGTTCACATACCTCTCGCGTAATCCTTCACTGCACATAAGCGTTTGGCATTTATTGTTTTATGCAAAGGAACGAAAAAAAAGTGGATTTGAAAAAGATAGAACAGGTAATTTCTGCCGGCACTGGATCAAAGTCCGGCAAAGTACAGCCCGGTATGTACCGGTATGACCCTGTACGTCCCTTCCTGCCGCCGCCTTCCCGTACCTTTGTCATGTCCTCAAAGCGGGGATCCTGCGAAGTTGTTTCCGGGGTATGACGTCGACTCTGCCACTTCTTCGCTCGATACAGAGATAGATTCCGGTTGTGTGACCGGTTTTATCAATCTTCAGAAAAAAATAATAAATATGTCAGTAACGTACAAAAAACAGTTTCGTAAAAATCCGTTCCTGAAGGACGGTTCGGGCAAGTACTACCCTCAACTTTTGGTCTGGGGCAAATCTGCCACCCTGAACAGCATTGCCGTTCAGATGAAAGAAAGCAGTTCGCTCACCCTGGGTGATATTCAGAGTGTACTCACCAACTTCGTGAAGGCTCTGCGTAGTGAACTCTACAACGGTCGTTCCGTCAATGTCGACGGCTTCGGAGTCTTCAGCCTTTCGGCTTCTACGGTGGGCTCCGCACTCAAGAAAGAGTGTCTGCCGGAGAAGATTAAGGCTGTCCGCATCAATTTCCGCGCTTCGAGTGCCATCCGTCCTAATCTGGATGCCGCTACCACCCGTGCGGAAGACCGCATCGACTTTGTCGACCTTGAAACACAGCTCAAGAGGCTGAATATGCAAGGCTCGGATGAAGAGGAAGGCGGTGGTAACCAAGGTGGTTCCGGCGGCGGAGGACTGGATGAAAATCCGCTGGGATAGGTTCTGGGTTCTGAAAAATCACTCATCACTAAACACTCATCACTAAGTTACATGAGAACAATTGATCACATCATTATTCACTGTTCCGCCACACGCGAAGACCGTTCGCTGACTGTGGCCGAACTGGAAGAGAATCACCGTTGCCGTGGCTTCCGCGGTATCGGCTATCACTACTACATCCGTAAGGATGGCACGGTAATCAATACCCGTGCTTTGGAACTTGTCGGGGCGCATGCCAAGGGACACAATGCTCATTCGATAGGTATCTGCTATGAAGGCGGTCTGGATGCCAAGGGACGTGCGAAAGATACCCGTACACCGGAACAGCGTAGTGCCATGCACTTGCTGGTGGCGCAATTGCTAAAGCGGTTTAAAAATAATGTCTGCATCTGCGGGCATCGCGACCTCAGTCCGGATCTGAACGGGGACGGGCTGATAGAGCCGGAAGAGTGGGTGAAGGAATGTCCGTGCTTTGAGGTGAGGAAGGAGCTTTGAAAGTAATGAGACATGAGATACAAGATAATGGCCGATGGAAAGGAGGTGTTGGAATAATGGCAATCAAGAAATCCGTTTGGAGTATGATTCTGAAAGTGGCTGTCGCGGTGATAACGACGATAGCGGGGGTGCTGGGCGTTAATGCGATGACACCGTAAAAGTAACTTATTGTCGCAGGGAATGGATATGCTATTATAGCTTATTCTCTGCGACCTTTTTTATTCATTTGATATATTTTGTTTATGAAAAAGAAACTATTTACAATATTACTCGTTTTGCCGGGGATGTTCATGACGCAAAATGTGCATGCGGCAGACATAAGGAGTTCACGGGATATTCCAGCGGTTCCGGCGCACATGCCAGTTTATTCTCCACAAGTGGCCGAGATGATCCGTTATGATCAGGTGGATGTGAATATGAATACCGGGTGCATCGGGCAGACTATTCCATTAGTTGAACTGAATGACAGAGATTTTGACTTTTCTCTTTCTTTATCCTATAACTCTTCCGGGTTTTGTCCGCAAGTCCCCGATAATTATATAGGACGTAACTGGGCTTTGAATGGTTTGGGAGTTATTTATCGGAAAGTGAACGGTATACCGGACGATATTCGTGCTTACCGCACTAATCCTGAATTATCCGAACAGCGATTTGCTGACGGTTTTCTGCGTATGCTTGGTAATAAAAAGTTCAGTTCGCCTACTTTAGAACAAGATATACGCAATAATCCATATCATTATGCCCAAAGGGAAGATATGGAAAATGGTGTATCGACTATTCCTGGGATAAGTGGAGATATTGAGGCCTGCGCCGATATTTTTTATTTTTCCATGGGCAAGCATTCGGGAAAGTTCATGATCAATTTAGATGGTAGTATCAGTGCTATGGGTAATAATGGTGGTCGCTATCAGGTTTCATTGGAGGATATGAAACAGTTTACGTCTACCGGTGCTCAAGATACATATATTCGAATAACTACAGATGACGGTTACGTCTATACGTTTGGCGGACAGGGATATGCTTCCTTGGAGTATACAGCCCTTTCCTGGCGAGAATGGCATAATGTTTTACCCCCGGAAAGTACTATACAAGCTCGTCATGAGATAACAGCCTATTATCTGACCGAAATACAAGCGCCAAGTGGTAGGAAACTGAACATAAAGTATAAGGATATACCGGCTGTTTGTCATGAATCACCTTATAAATTTGCTTTTTCAGTGATTCCCGCTCCTTTCGATGGGAAAGATGTTCCCTTGTCTTATTCTTTGTCCGGTAGGAATTGCTTTGTGGCGAAAATGGCAGGGACGGAACAATATATGTATCATGGAGCATTCAGCGGATATAATGAGTTTTCCCTGACCAAGGTAGCTTTGGTTGACGAGATTTCTACGGATGCGGGATCTGTGAAGATGTATTATTCTTCTCGTAGCCAATTGCCTGACTATACCAGTGGCCTAGCTATGCAGAAGGGACAATTTCCCCTCTCTTGTGGTGCAAAGTTGGATAAGATTGTTTATTCATCTCATGCTCTCAGCAAGATCGTTGCTTTCCAATATTCTTATCAGGCAGGCAACCGCATGTTTTTGACTTCGGTGAATCATTCCAAATATGGGAAATATGGCTTCGAGTATAATGGTACGAATGGCATTGCGGCTCCTACACCGTTAACATCGAACATTGACCATTGGGGATTCTGGCGGGGGCGTAAAAGTAATCAGGGTATTGTTCCGGGCATGAGTGTCCTTAATAATTATCCTTTGAATTATGAGATTACTACCCAAGACCGCAATCCAACCGGAGAGGATTATGACTGTACGCTGCTCAAGTGTGTGACATTTCCGACAGGTGGGAAAATAAAATATACGTATGAACCACATCGCTATAGTTTTATCTTGAAACAATCCCGTTCGTCTGATTATTTGCCGGATAGGGTTTCGCTGAACAGCAGTGACAACAAAATAGCCGGTGGGGCTCGCATTCATGAGGTACATGTTATGGATTCCGATAATTCTCCTGTGAAAACTGTGGTATATACTTATGGAAGAAATATGGATAACGGTATGGTGATGTATATGCCTTTCTATAGATATACCTTCACCATGGATGAGGGGATTGTGGGTAAGTATGCGGTGGATGCGGTGGCTACTAATAGCCAGGGATTTACGGATATTGCTTATCCTTCGGTGCATATTCGATATCCTGAAGTGATAGAACATTATATGGAGGCAGGAAATACGACTCTTACCATTCCTCATCCGTATAAGGTGGTTGATTTTGTGTCGTATGAATATGGCGTTAAGTGGTATGGCGGCGAATTTATTTTCCCTACTTACGACCGTTTTGATTTTTATAATCCTGATGTCTTTTTTGCCAAGGATGAGATGCAGAAAATTTATAATAAGAATTTATTTGCTCATCCCTCGCTTGACTATTCGCTTATGCTGGATAAAGTGAAGGCAGAGACATATTATAACAGTAAGAAGGAGGTGGTGAAAAGCGTAAACTATGAGTACGATTTTTTGGATCGTAATAATTATGTTCTCTATTTCTACTCTCCGTCTCCATCTTTACACTTGCGTACAGGGTTATATATGCATGTTGGTAAAGAAAGCTTTTCCCCTTATGTCCTGAAGAGTCAGACTGTGCGGACTTACGTGTCGGACGAGCCGAATGCGGAAAAAGTAGATAAGGAATGGTTTAGCCATACACGCTTTGGAGATTTGCTGAAGCATTCCGTGTTGAAAAGTAGCGGGGATACGTTGACAGATGTATATGATTATAAATATTGCCGGCAAACCCTGCTTGCGAAGCGCTCGCGCTTGCTGAATGGAAAGATTCTGGATACGGAAGAATTGGTTTATGATTCTGTTCGCAACGGGAGATGTATGCTCTATATGCCGACACAAATATTGAAGGGCATTCCGGGGAAGATGGAGATTCGTACTCGCTATTCGCACTATGACACCTACGGTAATCCTACCGTGCGCGACGAGGATGGCGTTGCCACTATCTACCTTTGGGGGTATCACGGACAGTATCCGGTGGCAAAAATAGAAAACTCAACGTATGCGGAAGTCCAACAAGCATTGGGGCGGCTACCGGAAAGTTGTTCGTCTGCCACTACTTACGAGAGTGTGGTTGCCACGTTGAGGGAAAAGCTGTTTGGTGCCCGGGTTTCGACCAGTAAGTATCTTTTCTCTGTGGGACTTACCGGTAAAACAGATCCTGCCGGTCGACAAATGGAATATAACTATGACAGTCAAGGCCGTTTGATAGAAACTTGCCGCTTTAATGAACAGGGGCAGCGGAATCTGACTGGATTTCACCAATATCATTTGGTGAATGAATCTAACTAAAAATCAGCTTATGAAAACATTTTTATTACGAAGCTTTTTGCTTCTGGTGTTTATGTTGTGTTGTCAAAAGAACAATGCAATGCCGGTACAGACAACTGTGTGGAAAACAAGCTATGATACCAATACGTCAACAGACTCTTATGGTAATACCAATAAGGATGTGCGCTTTAAATTTGAAGTAACAAGTTCCGGTGTTGTGGCCTTTACTCATGCCGGCTCTGCTCTAAGTAGGACTTCTATGTATTTGTTACGTCATCTTTCTAACGGTAAGATTCAGGAAATTGCTTTTTCCAGTGATGCGATCCAAACGCCCATTATTCAAGGGATTTGGAAAAATAGCAATGTGAAATATTATGTTGAGCAAGATTTGCGAAAGATGTCTACTGAGCAGGCCTTTTTGTGCGAGTCGCTTGCTGAAGGGGTATATGAGTTGGTGAGTGAAGGTACAGATACTGGTTACTCTAATAATGGAGATATACATTTGAACGTGTATTCAGCTGCACCTAATAAGAATACTGTAAAGGTAGGAAGTACGGATGAGGAACTCTTTTTTATGCATGAATTGAAAACCGAACTTTCTACAAAAGTTTATTGTTATTTCGAACTTGAAGTTACACGCCCTGCTATTCTGGATATTGAGATAACAGGACAAGTGAATGCTCAAGTTGATTTATCTATATATACAGAAGAGGGTAATTCTGTAGAAGAGTATAATAAAGGCCCGTTTCATAATTTACATTTGTCTCCCGGAATCTATACTATATCAGAGAATTATCATGCTGAAGGCAATACTCATGTAGTACTTGTTATCCACGCTGTTCCTGTAGAGGAAGAACCGGAACGTCCGGTAGAAATGTCTCCGTATGCCCCCAATGCTTCTCATAGCTACATAACCTCCATAGTGCCTGTCATGGCGCAGACTACACCTGATTCACTTCGTTATCCCGGTAAGGCCATTCACTCCATAAATTATTATGATGGTTTAGGCCGTCCGGAACAGACAGTGCAATATGGAGCTTCGCCCGATGGGAAGAAAGACTGGGTAAGTCGCACGGCTTATGACAGATTAGGCCGTGAACATCAACAATGGCTTCCCTCTTCCGTATCCCGTAGTTTCGGATATACTTCTACCAATTCTTTGGAGGGCATTTCGGCTACTCAATACAATGACCGTTACGCTTATAATCGCATGGTTTATGAAGATTCTCCTTTGGAGCGCATCATAGAACGTTATGGACCTGGTGAAGCCTGGCAAGTGGGCGGGCATGCCGTGAAGTCTGCCTACCGATTCAATCAGACTGCTGATAATTGTCTGTTTTTTACAGTTGGCGGTACCCGGGAGAATCCTGTACTGGTACGTAAGGGATTTTATTCTCCAAACCTGCTGGATGTGACGCGGACTACTGATGAAGATGGTAATCGGGGTGAGGTATTTACTGATAAGGAAGGGCATAAGGTATTGGAACGTCGTTTCCTTTCCTCCATTGCTACAACGTCCGCGTCGTCTGATACTTATTATGTGTACGATGATTATGGTAACCTTTGCTTTGTGCTCTCTCCCGAAGCGTCGGCACGCTATATCGCCAATCCCGTTACCGCATTGGAACTGTATGCCTACCAGTATCGTTACGACTATCGCAACCGCTGTACGGGGAAGAAACTTCCCGGCACAGGCTGGAACAGTTATGTTTATGATGCTGCCGACCGATTGGTGTTCAGTCGCAACAGCGAACAGGCAAAACGTGGTGAGTGGCTTTGTAGCTTATCAGATATTTATGGTAATCTGGTAATAAGTGGAATCTATGCTGCGAGTGTTTCTGTTGAAACTGTCAACAGGCTAAATGTGACTGCTACTTTTACAGGCAAGACTACTGATTATTATGGTTATTCGCTTCCTTCTTCCTTCTTAACGTTGAACAAGTTCACGCCCCAAGAAGTGCGTTATTATGATGATTACCGTTACAAACAATGCAGTTCAAAGACATTTCCTGCTTCACTCGGCTATGTGGCAAAGCCTGGTTATCCAGTCCGTTTTGGTAGTGACTCAGATAGGATTTTACATAAAGGAAGGGAAACGGGAAGCTTGGTTCGTGAACTGGGCAGCAGCGATGGATGGGTATTTACCTGTTTTTATTATGACTATTACGGTCGTCCCATTCAGACGCGTAGCTCTTGTTTGGGACGTACTTCCGTACAGCATCAGGCCTATAACTTTTCTGGTGCCGTTACCTCCGGTTGTTTGGAACAAACAGGTATATCTCCTTTTGAAAAGAAATATGTTTATGACCATATGGGGCGATTAATTGATGAACAACATATTTTTGACGGTTCTACTACTGATTTCTTGTTTGATTATGATGATCTGGGACGCTTGCATCGTTTGTGTCGCAAGCGTGGAAATGATACGTTGAGCACGACTAATAGTTATAATATTCGTAGTTGGCTTACAGAGATTCATAATTCTTCTTTCAGTCAAAGTTTGTATTATACTGATGGAAACGGTACTCCCTGCTACAATGGCGATTTGAGTAATATGACATGGAAATGCAGCGATGGTGTGACACATGGATACAAATATACTTATGACGGATTGAACCGATTGCTGAGTGCTGCGTATGGACAAGGAACAGCTATCAATGCCAACCCGAACCGTTTCACGGAGCAAGTGACCGGTTATGACAAGAATGGAAATATCCTGGGTTTGAAGCGTTATGGACAGACAGGTGCTTCGTCTTATGGTTTGATTGATAATCTTGCCTTGACTTTGAATGGTAATCAGCTAAAAGCTGTGAATGACGCAGTTACGACTTCTGTCTACAACAACGGTTTCGAGTTTAAGGATGGTGCTAAAGTGGCTACTGAATATACTTATGATACGAATGGGAATTTAACGAAAGATTTGAATAAAAATATTATTTCTATTCAATATAATATGCTAAATTTGCCAAGTATAGTAAGTTTTTCCGATGGCAGTACTATTACCTATACTTATGGTGCTGACGGTACGAAACTCAGGACTGTACATAAGATAGGTAGCGCAACCACAACTACCGATTATTTGGGCAATGTGGTTTATGAAAATGGTGTTGCCAAGTTGCTTCTGACGGGCTACGGTTATGTTTCTTTGAACGACAAGAAGTATCATTATTTTTTGCAGGATTATCAGGGAAACAATCGCGTGGTAGTGGATTCATCCGGGAAGGTAGAAGAAACGAGCCATTATTATCCTTTCGGAGGTGTATTTGCAAGTACCGGTAATGTACAACCTTATAAGTATAACGGTAAGGAACTGGATGCGAAGAAGGGGTTGAACTGGTATGATTATGGGGCGAGAATGTATGACCCGACGTTGGGAAGGTGGCATACGGTGGATCCGTTGGCGGAGAAATTTTATGGCATAACTCCATATAATTATTGCTTTGATAATCCTATCAAGTATATTGATCCTGATGGTTCTCAAGGTCGTCCTGCCCGTACTATGCGAAGAGGTCCTATAAATGGAGGTCGCCCTAATCCTTATGCTTTTTATCCGGGAGGAGCCAGACCTCAATCTTATAGGGAAACTACAAACTTTTCTTATCGGGGTACAGGTTTGCGCCGCCAGATGCCTTTGGAAGAACAACGTTATTTGCAGGTGACAAATACACCTGGAGGGAATGAGGTGCAAATGAGTAGAAATAATAAGCGTGGGCAACTATTTTCTGGAGGATTTGAGCTTGCGAATAACTATATTGATTTTAGAAATCGTTTAGTTAGCCTTGCTACTACAGTGAAATATGGTGAGAATGGCATAATTCAAAAAAGTCTTGAGATGATTATTAATGATCCAGAATTAGCACAGAAGCAACTTGACTATGAAGCTCAAGCAAGGGCGATAGATGAAGAGTTAGGTGAATTGGATTTTACAGGGAAGTCATTGGCAGAAATTCTTGAGATGTCTGCAGAACGCAAGGATATTATACAAGAAAGACTAGGCCTGTCTCCCAAGGATATTTTATGGAATGAGTTTCTTACGAATCCTGAAGCATTTCAAACAGCAGGAACCAATAGAAGAGTATTACCAGAATTTAGACAACACTAATAATTATTAAGTATGGGGAAAAGAAAGAAAGAAAAAGTGGATAACCAAGAATACTCATTTACCTAAAATGGGCCAAAGAGAGTATGAAGAAAAAATATCTCGTACTCATAAGATTATAATGATCATTATAGTCATAGGTATGATTATTGCAGATATCATAGTAATGGCAGTTGATACACACGTTGTTGGTTATGATCACTTTCTTAGTATTCCTCTTGAATGGATAAGGTCTTTAAAATGATGTTCCGTTCAGCCGGATATCTTTTTATCCGGCTGTTCTCATATCCGGATTCTCAATCTGCTTGAAAATATAAACTCCTCTCGTTTGCATCCCATCCGGAAAAATGGAACTAAAACAAGAATTTACTATAAAATACGTAGTTGCCTTGTCAAGCTGTCGCGGAAAGTTTATCTTTGTATCTGCATATAGAATATTTATTCTTTAAAGGCGTAAATTATGGAGCACGTATCAGATAGCAAATTGTTGCCTTATGGCATGATGAACTTTGCGGTTATTCGTCGTGATGATTATTATTATGTGGACAAGACCTCTTTCATTCCATTGATAGAGCGTTCGGACCGTTTCTTCTTTTTTATCCGTCCCCGTCGTTTCGGCAAGAGTCTGACCTTGAATATGCTGCAACATTATTACGATGTGAATGCGAAGGATAAGTTTGATGCCCTCTTTGGTGATTTGTATATAGGGAAGCATCCCACCAAAGACCGCAACAGCTATTTGGTACTGAAACTTAACTTCTCATTGGTAAGTGCCGAACTGCACAACTATCGCAAGGGCTTGGACGACCATTGCAGCATTGTTTTTGACTATTTCTGTGATGTCTATGCCGATTATCTGCCGGAGGGGATAAAAGAAAAGATGCAGGCGAAAGACGGAGCAGTCAATCAGTTGGAATACCTTTATATGGAATGTGCCAAAGTGAACCGGAAGATTTATCTCTTCATTGATGAGTATGACCACTTCACCAATACTATACTTTCCGATGCCGACAGCCTGAACCGCTATACTGACGAGACACATAAGACCGGCTATCTGCGGGCTTTCTTTAATACCGTGAAATCGGGGACGGATTCATCCATTGAGCGTTGTTTCATCACCGGCGTCAGTCCCGTGACGATGGACGACCTGACCAGTGGCTTCAACATTGGAACTAACTATTCGCTCTCATCCGAGTTTAATGAAATGATGGGCTTCACCGAAGACGAGGTTCGTCAGATGTTGGCGTATTATTCCACCACCTGCCACTTCAACCATAGCATTGATGAAATCATTGAGATTATGAAGCCGTGGTATGATAATTACTGCTTCGCTCCCGAGAGTTACGATACAACCACGATGTATAACTCCAATATGGTACTTTATTTCGTAAAGAATTATGTTTTGTATGGTAAGGTGCCGCGTGACATGATAGAAGATAACATCCGCATTGATTACGAAAAACTGCGTATGCTCATCCGCAAAGATAAGGAATTCTCTCATGATGCCTCTATCATTCAGACTTTAGTGAGCCAAGGATACATTGCCGGAGAACTGAAGAGAGGGTTTCCTGCCGTTAGTATTGTCGACCCCGACAATTTCATAAGTTTGCTTTATTATTTTGGTATGCTCACTGTCAGTGGTACGCATGAAGGTAAGACGAAACTTACTATTCCCAATCAAGTGGTTCGCGAACAACTCTATACTTATTTGCTAAACACTTACAATGAAGCTGACTTAAACTTCAGTAATTACGAAAGAAGCGAGTTATCCAGTGCTCTTGCTTACAGAGGTGAGTGGCTCGTTTATTTTGATTACATTGCCGACTGCCTGAAGCGTTATGCATCACAGCGTGACAAACAGAAAGGAGAGTTCTTTGTACACGGTTTCACGTTGGCAATGACAGCGCAGAACCGCTTCTACCGCCCAATCTCCGAACAAGACACACAGGCAGGATATGTAGACATCTTCCTATGCCCGTTGCTGGATATCTTCCCGGATATGGTGCACAGTTATATCATCGAACTGAAGTATGCTAAATACAAAGATCCTGAGAGCCGGGTGGAAGAACTGCGTCGGGAAGCCGTTGAGCAGGCCAACCGTTATGCAGATACCGATACGGTGAAACGTGCCGTCGGCACCACGCGCCTGCATAAAATAGTAGTGGTATATAAAGGTATGGAGATGAGGGTGTGCGAAGAGGTATGATCCGGTCTGTGGTCTTAAGCTCTTCCGGAAGCGATAAATAAGAGTAGAAGAGGTAAATAGTCCTTCAACTCATTGCGAAGCAATTCTATAGTTCTTTGTTTATAGCGGTTGACGGATTTCACGCTGAGATTCAACTCTTCTGCAATTTCTGTATGTTTTTTCCCTTTGAAGAAACTTTCGATAAAGACGGTACGGTAATTATCAGGAAGTTTGTTCAGAGTCTCATACAGCATCCGGTAAAGCTCATCCAATGTATATACGCTGTCCGATTCGGTTTCGTAGACAGGAGTCTTTTTGCGGATTATTTCCGCATAATTCCATTCGTACTCCTGATGTTTTAGGAAATTCAGACAACTATTTTTTACACACATCTTAATATAGCCTAATGTGGTATCAGAGTCTATCTCAAAAGTTTCTATTTTATCCCATAGTGAAGTAAATACATCTGAAACAATATCTTCTCGTGTTTCTTTATCTTCTATAAATCTCTTTGCATACAGACAGAAAGGTGCGTAATATTCCTCGTAAAGTAGCTTGAAAGCCTGTTCCTTATCATGTCTTAGGAAAGATATTTTCATACTAATTAGATTTGTTGAAGCGTTTTTGTCGGGCAAATATATAATAAGAAAGTAACATAATGCTCTTTTTCTTCTTTTTTTTGCCGGAATGAAAAAAAACTCAGTTTGCCTGTCCCTTTTTAAAATCTCAGTTGTATTATATATGTAATTGCAATTATAAATACATTTTTTTGAACAGGAGTTATGGAAAATTTGAATCCCGAATCATTGCTACAAAAAGCGCAGGCATTGGGAGATGATATTAAAGAAATAGAATCTATTGATGTGGAGCATGCTTATCGGCGGATGCAACAAAAGATAAAAAGCAGCCGGCGGAAGATGATTTACAATCAATGTATGCGTTACGCGGCATTTTTGACGTTGCCATTGTTGCTGGCTTCGTTGACTTTGGGATATCTGTATTTCCATAAACCGGTAGTAGACGAGAAATATGCCGAAGTAACGGCAGCCATGGGATCAGTGATCCGATATGAACTTCCCGATCACTCTGTTGTATGGTTGAATGCCGGCAGTACTCTGCGTTATCCGACGGTGTTCCGGAAAGACAATCGGAATGTAGATCTGAAAGGTGAGGCGTATTTTGAAGTTCAGGCTGACAGGGAACGTCCTTTTTATGTAAACACATCGAATGGGTTGAGCGTATATGTATATGGTACGAAATTCAATGTAACTGCTTATGAGGAGGATGACTGTATAGAAACTGTGCTGGAAAAAGGTAAGGTAAATGTGATAACCCCCAATCAGGAAACAATGGTATTGTCGCCCGGTGAACAGTTGATTTACGAGAAACAGAGTCAGAAATGGACAAAACATAAAGTGGATGTTTACGAGAAGGTAGCCTGGAAAGATGGAAAATTAATATTCAGAAATGCATCGCTGGAAGAAATCTTCAAGCGTCTGTCGCGGCATTTCAATGTAGAAATTCAGTTTAACAATAGGTCTGGAAAAGAATATAGATACCGGGCTACTTTCCGGAGCGAAACTTTGCCGCAGATATTGGATTATCTGGCAAAATCGGCAGCACTGAAGTGGAAGGTGGAAGACGCGGCGCAACAGGCGGACGCTACCTTTACGAAGACAAAAATTACAGTCAATTTATATTAGTAACCTTTTAAAAACCTGAAGAGCCTATGATATAGCATAAAGAAATGAAAAACAAAAAAGGAAGAAAGCTGTCCCCACAGCCTCCTTCCAGGAGATTTTAAAGATTCGCGGAAAAGAGTCTCGCAAACGCTAACCGGGAATCAAACCTTAGTTCATTGAGTAATAAACTTTAGTTAACCGCAAATGTATGAAAAATAATCATTCATTTAATGCATTATGCCTTAAATATACCTTAAATATAAAACTTCCTTTACCTATGAGGATAAGTCTGATACTACTTTTTGCTGTTGTATTACAGCTTCCCGCCGAGAATGGGTATGCCCAGCGCACCCGAATGCCTTTTTCTATGGAGAATGTTTCTGTAGAGCAAGTGTTGAATAAAATAGAGGAAAACTCCGATTATGTATTCCTTTATAATGATAAGACGATTCAGACGGATCGTATAGTTTCGGTAAAAAATAAATCCGGGAAAATTATAGATGTGCTGAATGATGTCTTCCGTGGAACCAATGTTACGTATACGGTCATGGACAAACAAATCATTCTGTCTACCAAACAGGTTGCCCAACAGGAACCTCAGATAAAAGTGACCGGTGTGGTGAAAGATGCAACCGGAGAACCGTTGATCGGTGTGAATGTCAAAGTGAAAAATGCTCCTACCGGTGCCATTACGGATTTGGATGGTCAGTTCAGTCTGATAGTAAATAAAGGTGATGTACTGGAAATTTCTTATGTGGGATATACTACACAGAATGTAACCATAGTTAATGATCAGACCTTGAATGTTTTGCTGCAAGAAGATGCACAGAAGCTGAATGAAGTGGTTGTTACAGCTCTTGGTATTAAACGTGCAGAGAAAGCATTGAGCTATAATGTACAAAAGGTTGATCAGGATGAACTTGTAAAAGTGAAAGATGCCAACTTTGTTAATTCCCTGAATGGTAAAATTGCCGGTGTAAGCATCAATAAAAGTGCCAGTGGTGTAGGTGGCGCTACCCGCGTGGTGATGCGTGGCGCAAAGTCAATCGAAGGTGATAATAATGCTTTGTATGTGGTGGACGGTATTCCTTTGTTCAACACCAATATGGGGAATACGGATAGCGGCATTATGGGTGAAGGCAAAGCCGGCACTGAAGGCATTGCGGATTTTAACCCTGAAGATATTGAAAGCCTTTCTGTACTGAGTGGCCCTTCGGCTGCGGCTCTATATGGTAGTAGTGCCGCCAATGGTGTGATCCTGATTACTACAAAGAAAGGTAAGGAAGGTAAACTGCAGATTTCTGTCTCTTCTTCTACCGAATTCAGCAAGGCATATATGACTCCGGAATTTCAGAATACGTATGGAAACAAGAAGGATGCGTATGATAGCTGGGGAGAAAAACTGGCAACTCCGTCAAACTACGACCCGAAGAATGATTTCTTCAATACAGGTACCAACTTCATCAATTCATTGACATTGACTACGGGTACAAAACAGAACCAGACATTCGCTTCTATTTCGTCTACCAATTCTAAAGGTATCGTGCCTAATAACGCTTATGACCGTCTGAACTTTACCATTCGCAACACCGCTACCTTCTTGAATGATAAGTTGCAGCTTGATCTTGGAGCATCTTATGTGAAGCAGAAAGATAGAAATATGGTTTCGCAAGGCCAGTATTGGAATCCGGTGATGGCTGCTTATCTATTCCCGCGTGGTGAGAGTTTTGAAGCGATTAAAACATTTGAAACCTACAATGACGGGCGTAAGATTCCTCAGCAGAATTGGCCTGTAGCAGATCCGGTTTATGCTTCTCAAAACCCTTATTGGACGGCCTATCGTAATGTGGCTACCAATGAAAAGAGCCGTTATATGTTCAATGTAGGATTGACTTATAATATAACCGATTGGTTGAATGCCGCTGCCCGTTTTAGAATGGATGATACTCAGGTGCTGTTTGAACGTAAGATTTTCGCCACTTCCGATCAGAAATTTGCAGAAGGTAAGAAAGGACATTACGGATACAGCAATTATAACGATCGTCAGGAATATGCTGACTTTATGGTGAATATCAACAAACGTATCAAGGACTTCAGTCTTTCTGCCAACTTGGGTTGGAGTTATTCCAATTATTGGTTGTTAGAGAGAGGGTATAAGGGTACTTTGCTTGGTGTAACCAACGATTTTAATGCTGTCAATATAGATCCCGCCAACGGTCGTATTTCTGAAAAGGGAGGTGATAGCCGTGTGCGTAATCATGCTGTTTTTGCCAATGTGGAATTAGGCTGGAAGAGTATGCTTTATCTGACGCTGACCGGACGTAATGACTGGAATTCTCGCCTCGTAAACACGAATGAAGAATCTTTCTTTTATCCTTCTGTCGGTTTGTCAGCTATCGTTTCCGAGATGGTGAAATTGCCTGAATTTATCTCTTACCTGAAGTTGCGTGGTTCGTTCACCGAAGTCGGCGCACCGATTTCCCGTTCGGGTTTGACTCCGGGTACGGTGACAACCCCTATTTCAGGCGGTACTATGAAAGAGACCTTTATTTATCCGTTCACTGACTTCAAGGCAGAACGTACTAAATCATATGAATTCGGTTTGAGTCTGCGCTTGTGGAATAAACTGAGTGCGGAGATCACTTACTATCATTCTAATACAAAGAACCAGACCTTCTTGGGAAATCTTCCGGAATTTACCGGTTATAAACAGATTTATCTGCAGGCGGGTGATGTGGAGAATCGTGGTTGGGAAGCTTCATTAGGCTACAATGATAAGTTAAGTAATGGACTGGCTTTCTCTTCTACACTCACTTTCTCACGCAATATCAATGAAATTAAAGAGATGGTGAATGGTTATCATACCGATTTGTTGGATGACCCGATTCGAATTTCCGAAGTGAAGAAAGATAAAGGGCGCATTATTTTGAAAGAGGGTGGCAGTATTCATGACATTTATGCCAATACGTTCCTGAAGAAAGATCACCAAGGGTATGTGGAAATAAAGGCCGATGGTACGTATGGTGTAGAAGCTGGTGATCCCGTTTATTTAGGAAAGGTAGCTCCGGACTTTAATATGGGATGGAACAACGCCTTGTCATATAAGGGATTTGGGGTAAGTTTTTTAATTAATGGACGCTTTGGTGGTATAGTAACGTCTTCTACCGAGGCATTGCTTGATCGTTTTGGTGTCTCAAAACGTTCGGCTGAAGCACGCGATGCAGGAGGTGCCTTATTGCCGGGACAAGGTAGAGTAGATGCAAAGACTTATTATCAGATGATTGGTACGGGAGGTTATGAAACTTCCGGATATTATGTCTACAGTGCTACTAATATCCGTTTGCAAGAGTTGACATTCAGTTATACGTTGCCTAACAAATGGTTTAAAAATGTCCTGAAGGACGTTACACTTTCATTTATCGCAAACAATCCATGGATGTTGTATTGTGAAGCTCCGTTTGATCCCGAATTGACTCCTTCTACCGCTACTTACGGGCAAGGTAATGATTATTTTATGCAGCCAAGCGTGCGTAGCTTTGGTTTTGGTATTAAATTTAAATTGTAATAGACCGCTTTATTATGAAAAAGATAAATAAATATAAACTCTTAGCAAGTATATGCGCCATGTCGCTATTAGTGTCATGTGATTACGAGAATATCAATACAGATCGTCAGGGAATGACTGACGAAGAAGGTATACGAGATGGCTTTGCTGTAGGTGGATCGGTGACAAGTATGCAAAAAACAGTTTTTCCTGTGGGGACACAAGCCGATGATACGGATATTATTAATCTTTATCAGACTGCTTATCATCTTTCAGGAGATTGTTGGAGTGGCTTTTTCGGACAAAATAATGATTGGGGAGGCAATTCGCACCCGACTTATTATTTGTTGGATGCTATGATTTCGTCTACCTATACAAGTGCGTACACGAATGTGCTTGTTCCTTGGAAAAAATTGAAAGCTTCTGCTGAAAAGAACAATACCCCTGAAGTTTTTGCATTGGCGCAAATACTGAAAATTTCAGCATGGCACAAAGCGCTGGAGTCGTTCGGACCAATACCTTATTCTCATGCGGCGGATGCAACAATGAATATTCCTTTTGATTCAGAGAAGGATGTGTATACAGCCATGTTTCAGGATTTGACTGAAGCCATTGATGTATTGACGTTAAAAGCTGAAGGTGGGGTCGTTCTGATGGAAGATTTCGATGCCGTTTATGCAGGTGATACAAGGAAATGGGTGAAGTATGCCAATTCATTGATGCTTCGTTTGGCTATACGTATTCGTTTTGCCGATGAGGGAATGGCTAAAAAATATGCACTTCAGGCAGTTACACACTCTATTGGTGTAATGACTAATAAGGATGAAGAAGCGCAAATGAGTGTGGGGGCAGGCATTACTTTCCGCAACAACATTAACTGGTTGTCTGAACAGTATAATGAAACACGTATGGGATCGTCTATATTTTCTTATTTGATGGGCTATAAAGATCCTCGTTTAAGTGCTTATTTCAAGCCGGTAGATGCAACTAGCGAGTTTGGACAATTAGCTGACGATGGTAAAAAATATCAAGCTGTACCAGCCGGACATCGTTATGGTCAGAATGATGTTTATAAGTTATTCTCTAAACCTAAAATAGAAGATAGTACTCCTACTTACTGGATGCGTGCTTCTGAAGTTTATTTCTTACGTGCTGAAGCTGCTTTGGTATGGGGAGGCGAGTTTGGAAGTGCCGATGAACTCTATAAACAAGGTATTGCAATGTCATTTCAGGAAAATGGTATTTCCGCTTCTGTTGATAACTATATGAACTCTGATGAGATCCCCGTAAAACATGAATTTGGAGGGCGTTACTCTTGCAGTTTTGCTGCACCTCATGCTGTTACTGCTAAGTTTGAGGGTGATCAGGAAGAGAAACTGGAGAAAATTATCATTCAGAAATGGATTGCACTCTTTCCGAATGGTCAGGAGGCTTGGACAGAATGGAGAAGAACCGGTTATCCGGATTTGAATCCTGTAATGGTGAACGAAGGTTCATTCCAAGGGGCTACTGTCGAAGGAGGCGTTCGCCGTATGATTTATCCCGCAAGTTTCAAAGATACAGAAGAGTTAAAAGCAGCTTTGCAGTTGTTTAATAATGGTCAGGGCGGTGAGGATAAGTCTTCTACCCGTTTATGGTGGGATTGTAAGCGATAATCTATAGAAACAGTTTTAATACAATAATGAAGAATATGAAAGCATTAAAAAAAATATTATATATCATTCCGTTACTGAGCATGATGGCAACATCTTGTACGGATGTAGAAAATATAGAAATTGATCACATCGGTGGATACAACACCTTGGATAATGCGAAGAGTGAAGCTTATTATGCCAACTTGCGTGAATATAAAGCAACCGCCAATAACTATGGTCGTCCCGTAGCGTTTGGATGGTTTTCTAACTGGACTCCATCGGGAGCGATGCGAAAGGGATATTTGTCTTCTGTACCCGATAGCATGGATATTATATCTATGTGGAGTGGTGCTCCCGGAAGATTCGAGATAACGGAAGCACAAAAGAAAGACAAGGAATTTGTGCAGAAAGTAAAAGGTATAAAATTGCTGGAAGTTAGTTTACTTTCGCATTTAGGAAAGGGAAGAACCCCTAATTCTGTTTATGCGGAAGTGGAAAAGAAGGCTGAGGAGGAAGGATGGTCTGATGATAAACTTGCAACGGAAAGAAAATATGCACGTTGGGATTTCTGGGGATTTACTTCTCATGATTTGAACAATACTGAAAATTTGGAGGGAGCATTGGCTAACTTTGCCAAAGCGCTTTGTGACTCATTGGTTGTAGGTGACTGGGATGGCTTTGACATTGACTGGGAACCGGGTAGCGGTTTTAATGATTCTGATGGAACCTTAAACAATCGGACTATTGCTTTTTTGGTTAAAGAAATGGGCAAATACATTGGTCCCAAAAGTGATCCGGAAGGAAAAGGACATAAGCTGTTGTGTATTGACGGTCTTATAGGTTACTTTTCCGAAGAAATGGAGGAGTATGTAGATTACTGGATAACCCAGTCTTACGGAAGTTCATACCCTCACTATACTTCTCCCGGAAATATACCTGAGAAGCTGATTATAACAGAGAATTTTGAGTCTTCTGCCGGACATGGCGGACAGTTGTTGCGGCAAGCAGCCTATATGCCTGACAAGGGATATAAAGGAGGTGTTGGAGCCTATCGCTTCGACAATGATTATGACAATACGCCTGATTATAAGTGGATGCGGCAAGCGATACAAATTAACCAGCGCGTGTTCGATGAATGGAAAGCTGAGCAGGGGAACAAAGAGGAAAAGAAATAAATTAAATTTTAGAATCTAAAGGATATGAATAAATATTTATTGAAATATATAGCATTTTGCTTTATCGTCATGCTGTTAGGCAGTTGTAATGATAGTGAAAGTGATTTGTTGGAACCTAAGGTTTATTTTGAAAACAAGGAATATGTAATCGAGGTAACTGATGCAGAAGTAATGACTCATGATCTGCAGGCCCGAGTATCTTCTTTATATTCTTCTTCGGTAGAGGTATCTTATGAAGTAGCGGATCCCAGCGTTGTAGAAGCGTATAATAAAAAATACGGTACGGAATATGAAACTTTTGAGGCATCTAATGTGAAGTTGGGTAGTGGCTCTTCTGTAGTGCCTGATGGTCAGGTGTATGCGGAATTGGTTTCTTTGCAGTTTTCTAATCTGAAAAGTATAGAAGAGGGAAAGTCTTATCTTCTACCGGTGCGTATCAAGTCGGCTTCTTTGCCTATTATTGAAGAAAGAGATATCGTTTATTTTGTTGTTACTAAACCGGTGCGTATTATGAAGGTGGCCAAGGTTTATAGTAACTATATCAAGGTTCCTTTGGCACCGGGTACACTATTTAGTTCCATTACGTATGAGGCGTTGATAAATGTGGACTGGTTTGGAAATAACAATACGGTTATGGGATGTGAAGGTAAGTTGATTTTCCGTATCGGTGACACACCTTTGGTAGCTGCAAATCACTTACAGATTGCCGGTAGCAAGGAATTCAGTGTTTCGCAAGGTTTGGAAGAACAGAAATGGTATCATGTAGCATTCTCGTATGACCAACCGACTGGAAAGGCTGCTATTTACATCAATGGTGAGAAGGCTTCGGAGGCTACTTGGGATACGCCTAACTTCGACCTTACGGCCAATGCAGGAGGGTTCTTTATCGGAAAAGTGGCAGGCTTCATGTGGGGCGAGCGCCCATTCTATGGTCGCATGAGCGAAGTCAGACTTTGGAATGTATCTCGTACGGAAAACCAAATAAAACAGAATATGATTACCGTTGACCCGAAATCAGAGGGGCTTGCCGCCTATTATAAACTGAACGGAACAGACCAGTTCCAGGATGGAGATACCTGGAAAGTGAAAGATGCTTCGGGGCATGGTATGGATGGTCTGGTCAATGGAGGACGTTCTGCTCTCAATATTATTGATTTGGATGAACCGGTAACCATAAAATAACTTTATAGTTGAAGCTCAGAAAGGCTTTATAGTCTTGTTTACTATAAAAACAAGCCTTGTTTTACAGTAAAATGCAAGTTTTTGTAGTTAATAGTTACAGGAACTTGCATTTCTGTTTTAGAATGAAATAACAGGAGATATGCTAATTAAAATTAAAATTGAAACTCTAAGGGTAGTATTTCAACAAAGTGAGTTGTATTATTGATACATAGTGAAAAAAAGAGCGTCAATGCTCATTAAACTGAATTTAATAATGAAAAACATGAAATCCATTGCAAAGCAGGCGAGTGCTTTCCTATTACTGGGAATGGCGGTTTGTAGCTGTACATATGTGCTTCAGCAACAAGACCACGCATCCTACGTGAATCCCTTTATCGGTACAGGCGGACATGGACATACATATCCCGGAGCGGTAGTTCCAAACGGGATGATTCAACCCAGCCCTGATACGCGTATTTATCAGTGGGATGCTTGTTCCGGCTATTATTATGCTGACTCCACGATCAACGGTTTCTCACATACCCATCTCAATGGCACTGGCTGTGGTGACTATGGTGACGTATTGCTGATGCCCACCGTAGGACAGCAAAGTTATCAGGCTATGGGAACGGAAAGTCAGCAGATGGCCTATGCTTCCGCATTTTCTCATGAAAATGAAACTGCTGAACCGGGATATTATTCCGTATACTTAGACCGTTATCGGGTCAAAGCAGAACTAAGCGCAACCAAACGTGCCGCTATTCATCGTTATACCTTCCCGAAAGCGGCGGATGCCGGGTTTATTCTCGATTTGGATTATAGTCTGCAACGCCAGACGAATGAGGATATGGTTGTGGAAGTGATCAGTGATACGGAAATCCGCGGACATAAGAAAACCGTATATTGGGCTTTCGACCAATATATTAATTTCTATGCTAAGTTCTCCAAGCCTTTCACCTATACATTAGTGACCGATTCTATGGCATTGGATGCAGACGGTCCGCTGTTGCCCACCGCTAAAGTCTTATTGCAGTTCGAAACCGGAGAAAATGAACAGGTGCTTGTGAAAGTAGGCGTTTCGGCTGTCGATATGGATGGAGCACGCAAGAATGTGGAAGCTGAAATTCCCGGATGGGATTTTGACGGAGTGAAGAAGACTGCCCGCCAGTCCTGGAATGATTATCTTTCAAAGATAGATATCGAAACAGAAAATGCTGATCAGCGTACTATGTTCTATACTGCACTTTATCATACAGGCGTGCAGCCTAACTTGTTTACAGATGCTGACGGCCGCTATCTGGGTATGGATTTGAAACCTCACCAGGGAAGTGTGGACCAACCTGTTTATACCATCTTTTCTTTGTGGGATACTTTCCGTGCTTATCATCCTTTGATGACCATCATAGATCCGGATTTGAATGAGGCATTTATCCGCTCTCTTCTTCTTAAGCAGCGTGAAGGCGGTGTCTTCCCGATGTGGGAGCTGGCCGGAAACTATACCGGTACGATGATAGGCTATCATGCCGCTTCCGTAATCACGGATGCTTATATGAAAGGTGCCCGTAATTTTGACGTGAAAGAGGCCTATCAGGCTTGTTTGCGTGCTGCCGAATATGATACGACAGGGATAAAGTGCCCTCCTTTGGTATTACCCCATCTGATGCCACAGGCTAAATACTGGAAGAATAAGATTGGGTATGTGCCTTGCGATAAAGATAATGAGGCGGTAGCCAAAGCGTTGGAATACGCATACGATGACTGGTGTATTTCTGTTCTTGCCGGTGAGCAGGGTGATGCGGTCAATCAGCAGAAATATGCCGAGTTTGGCAAAGGATACAAATATTATTTTGATCCTTCCACCCGTTTTATGCGTGGGCTGGACAGTGAGGGTAACTGGCGTACACCTTTCAATCCTCGTTCTTCCAATCACCGCAGTGACGATTATTGTGAAGGTACTGCCTGGCAGTGGACTTGGTTTGTGCCTCATGATGTAGAAGGATTAGTGGAATTGATGGGAGGTCGTGAAGCTTTCATAGGCAAACTGGATTCACTGTTTACGGCTAATTCCGCTTTGGAAGGGGAACTGGTATCTGCTGATATTTCAGGGTTGATCGGACAATATGCGCATGGCAATGAGCCGAGTCATCACATTACACATCTTTACAATTATGTAGGACAGTCATACAAAACTCAGGAATTGGTAGATGAAGTTTTGCATACACTTTATTTTAATGATCCGAACGGACTTTCGGGTAACGAGGATTGCGGACAGATGTCTGCTTGGTACATTCTCAATGCAATGGGATTCTATCAGGTATGTCCGGGCAAACCTGTGTATTCTATCGGCCGTCCCTTATTTGATAAAACAACCATTCACCTGAAAGGCGGGAAGACTTTCACCATCGTAACACATAACAATAGTCGCGAGAACAAATATGTGCAGAAGATGGTCCTGAATGGTAAAGAACTGAATGCGCCCTTTTTTGCACATCAAGATATGATAGACGGTGGTACTCTGGAATTAACGATGGGCGGTGAACCGCTGAAATAAAAGTCAAATAGGTATGAGTCGAAATAGTCGTAATCCGATTTCCTGGGTACCCACCGTCTACTTTGCTATGGGGCTTCCCTTTGTGGTGCTGAATATGGTATCTGTACTGATGTTTAAAGGCCTGGGCATCGATGATGCACAGATTGCTTTGTGGACATCACTGATTATGCTGCCCTGGACACTGAAATTCCTTTGGAGTCCGTTTCTGGAGATGTTCAAAACGAAGAAATATTTTGTAGTGTTGACACAACTGATTACCGGGGCAGGCTTTGCCCTGGTAGCGTTGGCGTTGCATCTTCCGGCTTTCTTTGCCGTATGTATTGCTTTACTGGCGGTTATTGCTTTCAGCGGGGCAACGCATGATGTTGCAACCGATGGTGTTTATATGTCGGAATTGAATAAGCAGGATCAGGCTAAATATATAGGTTGGCAAGGTGCTTTCTATAATATTGCTAAGATTGTCGCATCCGGTGGGTTGGTTTGGTTGGCAGGATGGTTGCTGAAACACTATGGGGGAGTTCCGGGAGCGGAGGAGACTGTTCGTCATGAAGCCACAGTACAGGCTTGGATGACGGTTATGTTCATTCTGGCTGCTGTAATGATATTGCTGGGAGTGTATCACATGCGTATGTTACCTTCGGGAGGAACTGCCGCTACGGGCACGACATCCGGCAGGGAAACATGGAACCGGTTGGTGGAAGTGATCCGGAACTTTTTTCAGAAGAAACATATCTGGTATTACATTACTTTCATCATTCTTTATCGTTTGGCCGAAGGCTTTGTCATGAAGATAGTGCCGTTGTTTCTGAAGGCGGAACGTTCAGTCGGTGGTCTGGGATTGGGAGAACAGGAGATAGGTTTGTACTATGGTACTTATGGGGCGGCTGCATTTGTGCTGGGTTCACTGTTGGCCGGCTATTATATATCACACAGAGGGTTGAGTCGCACGCTGTTTTCACTGTGCTGCATTTTCAATCTTCCGTTTCTGGCTTATACGCTACTGGCCATTTATCAGCCGGAGAACGGCATGTTGATAGGCGGTGCCATTGTGCTTGAATATTTCGGTTATGGTTTCGGATTCGTAGGTTTGTCGCTGTTTATGATGCAGCAAGTGGCACCCGGTAAGCACCAGATGGCTCACTATGCTTTTGCTTCAGGCATCATGAATTTGGGTGTGATGTTGCCGGGTTCTATCAGTGGCTTTGTCAGTAACGCGTTGGGATATAAGACATTCTTCATCTTCACGATGTTTGCTACTATTCCGGCATTCCTGATAACGTATTTTGTGCCGTTTACCTATCCGGATGAAAAGAAAAAATGATATTATTAACAATATAAATAAGAAGAATTATGGACAGTAAAATTATAATGCCTTGGGAAGAACGTCCTGAAGGTTGCTCAGATGTCATGTGGCGCTATTCTAAGAACCCGGTTATCGGGCGTTACCACATTCCGAGTTCCAACAGTATTTTCAACAGTGCGGTAGTTCCGTTCAGAGATGGGTTTGCCGGTGTGTTCCGTTGTGACAATAAGTCGGTGCAGATGAATATCTTTGCGGGCTTTAGTAAAGACGGAATCAATTGGGAGATAAATCACGAGCCCATTAGCTTCAAGGCGGGGAATACGGAGATGATAGAATCCGAGTATAAATATGATCCGCGTGTCACCTGGATTGAAGATCGTTATTGGATTACTTGGTGCAATGGTTACCACGGACCTACAATTGGTATCGGTTATACATTCGACTTCAAAGAATTCTTCCAGTGCGAAAATGCCTTTTTGCCTTTTAACCGCAATGGGGTACTTTTTCCGCAGAAGATAGATGGTAAATATGCTATGTTGAGTCGTCCGAGCGACAACGGTCATACACCGTTTGGAGATATTTACATCAGTTACAGTCCGGATATGAAATATTGGGGGGAACACCGTTGTGTGATGAAAGTTACTCCTTTCCCCGAAAGTGCATGGCAGTGTACGAAGATAGGGGCAGGTTCTGTTCCGTTCCTTACTGAAGAGGGCTGGTTGATATTCTATCATGGGGTTATTACTACCTGCAACGGTTTCCGCTATTCTATGGGGGCGGCCATTCTTGATAAAGAGAATCCAGACAAAGTGTTATATCGTACCCGCCCGTATTTGCTTGCACCTGCTGCTCCTTATGAATTGCAGGGAGATGTACCCAATGTAGTATTTCCTTGTGCGTCTTTGCAGGATGGAGATAAAGTAGCTGTATATTATGGCGCTGCCGATACAGTTGTTGGCATGGCCTTTGGCTATATTTCGGAAATCATAGAATTTACGAAGAAAAACAGCATTGTATAGTTAATCCCTTAAAGAATCAGTCGACTATGAAACGTATTTTATTGGCTTACACACTTTCTGCCCTTTGTCTGCTTCCGGCGTTTGCCGGAGGTGGAGAGGGTTCTTTACCTATAAGCTATGTCAATCCTTTCATCGGCACTACCAACTTCGGAACTACTAATCCGGGAGCGGTCTGTCCCAATGGAATGATGTCCGTGGTCCCCTTCAATGTGATGGGATCGGAAGATAATAAGTATGATAAAGATGCTCGTTGGTGGTCTACTCCTTACGAGTATCACAATTGTTTTTTCACCGGCTATTCGCATGTCAATCTGAGCGGTGTGGGGTGTCCCGAACTGGGATCTTTATTGCTGATGCCTATTACGGGTGAATTGTCCGTAGATTATAAAGAGTATGGAAGTCGTTATAAGGACGAACAGGCCTCTCCGGGCTATTACAGTAATTTCCTCACTCGCTATAATGTAAAGACTGAGGTGTCTGCCACTCCCCGCACGGGTGTTTCACGTTTTACGTTTCCTGCCGGACAGAGTCATGTATTATTGAATTTGGGTGAAGGACTGACTAATGAAACCGGTGCTTTCCTGAAACAGGTGAGTGACACTGAATTTGAAGGTATGAAATTATTGGGAACTTTCTGTTATAACCCCCAGGCAGTATTTCCCATTTATTTTGTAATGCGTGTCAACAAGCAACCGGCATCCGGCGGGTATTGGAAAAAGCAGCGTCCCATGACCGGAGTTGAAGCTGAATGGGATCCCGACAACGGACGCTACAAACTTTATACCCGTTATCGTAAGGAAATAGCCGGAGATGATATCGGCGCTTTTCTTACTTTCAACACGACGGAAGGTGAACAGATCGAAGTGCAAATGGGAGTTTCTTTTGTCAGCATCGAGAATGCCCGTCTGAATCTGGATACAGAGCAAAGTGGAAAGAATTTCAGTCAGGTATTGGCTGATGCCCGTATGCGTTGGAATGAAGATCTTTCGCGTATCCTTGTCGAAGGCGGAACGGAAGAACAGAAAACTGTCTTTTATACTGCTCTTTACCATACATTGATACATCCCAATATCCTGCAAGATGTCAATGGTCAGTATCCCGCTATGGAAAGTGATCAGATTCTGACAACAAAAGGAGACCGTTACACTGTTTTCTCGCTTTGGGATACGTATCGTAACGTTCACCAACTCCTTACGTTGGTTTATCCCGAACGTCAGTTACAAATGGTGCGTTCCATGCTTGATATGTATCGCGAACATGGTTGGCTGCCCAAATGGGAACTCTACGGGCGTGAAACGTTGACTATGGAGGGTGACCCGTCTATTCCTGTCATCGTTGATACCTGGTTGAAAGGTTTACGTGATTTTGATATTGATCTGGCTTATGAAGCTATGTATAAATCTGCCACTTTGCCCGGTGCCGAGAATTTGCTAAGGCCGGATAATGATGATTATATGTCATTGGGATATGTTCCTTTGCGTGAACAGTACGATAATTCAGTCTCTCATGCATTAGAGTATTATATTGCGGATTATTCTCTTTCCCTGCTGGCGGATGCATTGGGTAAACGGGCAGCGGAACAGGGTAAAAAAGCAGAAGCGCGGAAATATCAGGCTGATGCCCGTCTTTTTTATAACCGTTCATTGGGATATAAACACTACTATAGTAAGGAATTTGGTACTTTCCGTCCCATTCTGCCTGACGGTCAGTTCTATTCACCTTTCAATCCGAGACAGGGAGAGAATTTTGAACCGAATCCCGGTTTCCATGAAGGATGTGCCTGGAATTACAGTTTCTATGTTCCCCACGATGTGAAAGGGCTTGCCCGTCTTATGGGTGGACAGAAACCTTTCATTGAAAAACTTCAGCGTGTCTTTGATGATGGTCTCTATGATCCTGCCAATGAACCCGACATTGCCTATGCTCATCTCTTTTCTTATTTCAAGGGTGAAGAATGGCGTACGCAAAAGGAGACTCAACGGCTTTTGCAGAAGTATTTTAAAAATGCTCCCGATGGTATTCCCGGTAATGATGATACCGGTACCATGTCTACCTGGGCCATCTTTAACATGATAGGATTTTACCCTGACTGTCCTGGTGATCCGTATTATACCCTTACTACGCCTGTATTCGATAAGGTGGTGATTCGTCTTGACCCTGATACTTGGGGAAGCGATAAGCTGGTGATAGAAACTGAGCGCCCTTCAACAGAGTCCTTATACATTCGTGAGATGGAGTTAGGAGGAAAGAAATTATCCCGCTACCGCATCAGTCATGAAGAACTGGTAAAAGGTGGAGCGCTGAGATTTATACTTCGATAGTATAAAGAAGAGCTATATTGGGGGCTGTCCAAGGTGTTGGATGGCCCTTTTTTATGCGCGAAAAACTAAGGGCAGATCTATATTTCGCTTTCTGCGGAAAGTGAGTATTTGTGCTTATTATCAATTTATTAGCTGTGCTTTTATCTAAAAATAATCTATGTGTGTATATAGGTGCATAGTTTTATAACCCTTGTCTCCCTATAACTTTGTCACATGTCCAATCGACATAAATAACCTCAAAATATCGTTATCATGAAAAGTCAAGAGTTACGTAAAAATGCACCCGAATTAGATCCGTTGCGTTTAGGAAGCGGATGGGAAGTTGAAGATTTGAGTAAGCCACAAATCATTGTCGAAAGCAGTTACGGACATAGTCATCCGGGAAGTGCACATCTCAATCGTCTAGTACATGAAGTAAACAAGGTCATCTATAATGACGGAGGGCGTCCGGCCAACTATTATGTAACGGACATTTGCGACGGAGAAGCCCAAGGACACGATGGAATGAACTACTCACTCGTTTCCCGTGATATCATGGCGGCAATGATTGAAATTCATGTGAAAGCTACTCCTTTTGATGCCGGTGTATTCCTTACCAGTTGTGACAAATCAGTTCCTGCGCATTTAATGGCAATAGCACGCTTGAATATGCCTGCTGTATTCATGCCCGGTGGCATCATGAAGTCCGGACCGGATTTGTTGACACTCGAACAAATAGGAAAATATAGCGCCATGTTTGAACGCGGTGAAATCACAGAAGAAAAATTCATGGAATATAAACGGAATGCTTGCCCGGCTTGTGGCGCTTGCTCCTTTATGGGAACAGCATCGACCATGCAGGTTATGGCAGAGGCCTTAGGGCTGGCTCTTCCCGGCAGTGCACTGATTCCAACCCATATCGGCGAATTGGAAAAAGCGACAAGAGAGGCCGGCAGATGCGCAATAAAACTGGCTTATAACCCAATCACACCGGCAGAGATACTGACAGAAAAAGCTTTTGAAAATGCAATTATGGTGCATGCCGCTATCGCGGGCTCCAGTAACAGTTTGCTACACCTGCCCGCTATTGCACATGAAGTGGGGATCACCTTATCACCCGAACTGTTCGACCGGCTTCATCGCAAAATACCTTATATACTCAACATTCGTCCCAGCGGATACTGGCCTGGAGAATATTTCTGGTATGCCGGAGGTACCCCCGCCATTATGGAAGAAATCAAAGGACACCTGCACTTGGACGCAATGACCATTACCGGAAAAACGCTCGGAGAAAACCTCGAAGAACTGCGCGATGCAGACTTTTACACAAACTGTAATCACTATCTGTCCCTGCATAACTTAACCAAATCAGACCTGATCAAATCAGCGAAAACCCCAATCCGGCAGGAAGGAGCCATCGCCATACTGAAAGGAAATCTGGCTCCTGAAGGCGCAGTAGTTAAACACTCCGCAATATCACCTAAACTGATGCAGACTACACTCAAAGCACATGTATTCGATTGTGAAGAAGAGGCCCTTCAGGCTGTACTAAATAGAGAGATAACTCCGGGCGAAGCCGTATTTATCCGTTATGAAGGTCCTAAAGGTAGTGGTATGCCGGAAATGTTTTATACTACCGAGGCAATAGCCTCCGACCCGGAACTGGTGGAATCTGTTGCGCTTATTACAGACGGGCGTTTCTCCGGAGCAACCCGCGGGCCGGCTATCGGACATGTTTCTCCCGAAGCCAACGAAGGAGGACCGATAGCCTTAGTGAAAGACGGTGACTTGATTCGCATTGACATTCCTGCCCGTTCGCTGAATATCGTCGGCACAAAAGGAGAGGAGAAAACACCGGAAGAAATAGATATGATCCTGTCATACCGTCGGGAAAAATGGCGCAACCCTGCTTCCCGTTATGAAGATGGTATACTGGGTATCTATACCCGTAACTGCGTATCGCCCATGAAGGGCGGATATATGGAAGCTAAATAATAAAGAAATCCCACCTTTTAAATCTTATCAATACCATGATGTCAATTTGTATCATTATAATCAGTTTGCTACTGCTTATTTTTCTGGTAGCATATTATAAAGTAGACGCATTTTTCGCGTTCGTTATCGTCTCCGTAGTAGCAGCTCTGTGCTTGGGTATTCCGGTTCAGGAAATACCCGACATCTTGAATAAAGGTGTAGGCAATATCTATCGTAGTATGGCACTTATCATCATATTTGGTGCCATGCTCGGGAAACTGGTCGCCGAAAGCGGTGCTGCACAAAAGATAGCCCAGGTAATGATTGGAGCTTTCGGAACGAAAAACATTCAGTGGGGCATGATGCTTACAGGGTTTGTTGTAGGTATCCCTTTGTTCTACGATATCGGTTTCGTTATTCTTGTTCCGATCATCTTTTCTATTGTCAACCAATACAAAATGCCTGCCATATATATAGGTATCCCCATGTTGGCAGCCTTGTCAGTGGCGCATGGCTTCCTCCCTCCCCATCCCTCTCCCGTAGCATTGGTGACTATGTTCGACGCCAATATGGGAATGACGTTGATTTTAGGTCTGTTGGCTTGCATCCCGGCTATTATTGTTGCCGGACCGCTATTCAGTAAGACTTTGAAAAACATTAAGACCGGCCGTGTAGATATATTTACCGCCAAAAAAGTGGATACAGCATTCAGTGAACCCGGAAAGCTCAATAGCTTCCTGACAGCCACGTTGCCCGTATTTTTGCTGATTATCACAACGGTGCTTACCCATTTTTTACCCAATCCGAGCGAATCGACACAGAACCTGCTGTCTTTCTTTAGTTCACCTACCATCGTTATGCTGATTGTCGTAATCGTAGCTACCTATACGTTAGGAATCAGACAAGGACGTTCCATCAAGCAGATCATGGATATTTATGTGCAGGCGTGTAAAGACATCGCTATGATTATTCTGATAGTTGCCGGTTCGGGTATATTTAAAGTTGTAATGGAGGAAAGTGGTGTAAGTATGCTTCTGGCTAATGCAATGGAGACACTTCCGATACACCCGCTCATTTTGGGTTGGCTGATGGCAAGTGTTATCCGGGCTATGGTAGGTTCGGCAACAGTGGCCGCTCTGACGGCTGCCAGCGTAATGATGCCTTTGATAGCTGTATCTCATGTGAATCCCAATTTGATGGTATTGGCCGTCGGGGCGGGAAGTCTGATGTTTTCGCATGTCAACGATTCCGGCTTCTGGCTATATAAAGAATATTTCAATCTTAGTATGAAAGACACTTTCAGATCATGGTCGGCTATGCAGGTCATTGTTTCTGTTGTAGGTTTATGCGGAGTTTTAGTTCTTAACCTTTTTATCTGATTTATTATGAAAAAACATCTTCTTATTCTATTCACGTTTCTCTGTACCGTCCCGTCTGTATTGGCAGGTAACGAAACCGGAGAAAGTCCCTCGAAAACTTCTAAGTGGCACCTTAGTTACGATAATAAGTATCACGTCAAGTTCTTCGGCCGTATTTCGGCTGATGGCGGAATCTTTTGGGGCGAAAAGGAACAAAAGATGGCCAATGGAACCACCATATCCCAGTTGGCCTTTGGGGGAACGTTTTTCTTTGGAGAAAGACTGTCCGGTAAGTTTGAAATAGATTTTTCAAATGGTAATCTCCTTCTGCTGGACAACTTTATCACTTATAATTTTACCAAAAGGTTCGGATTGCGTGCCGGTAATATACAAGAGGCTTTCTCTATGGATTTGCTGAACTCTTTCAAAGATCTTTCGTTGATGAACCGGGCGCAAGTTGTTAATGCTTTCGCTCCGGGACATCACCTGGGATTGCAGGGCGTTTATGAAGACAAACAGTGGTTATTGACGGGAGGCGTACATTTCCAGAAGTCTATGACTCTGGGCAATAAGGAAAACTCGGACAGTAATTTGCAAAAAGGACAAAACGAAGGATATTCGCTCACCGGGAGAGCAGTGTGGATGCCCCAAAATAATAGCAAGGAAAAGGGATTGCACATCGGTGTTGCCGCTTCATACGCCACACCTAAGACCGATGTAGGTAAAGATACCCCTCCTAAAACGGTTCGCTACAGTCAATCGGAGTCAACTATCAATAAGATTAAGTTTATGGACACCGGATACATCACGGATGTGAATAACACTCGGTTGATGGGAGTGGAACTTGCCGGTTACTATGGCCCGTGGAAGTTTCAGGCAGAATATATACAGCAGGACGTAAACCGGAATCATGGTTTTGTCGACGAATCCTTTTCCGGCTTCTACGTACAATCATCTTGTTTGCTGCTTGGTGGAAAGCAGGATTATAATAACTCCCGGGGAGCATTTAACCAACCGTTAATCGGTAAGAAAGGCGATATTGAACTGGCTCTGCGGTTCGACCGTCTGGATATGAATGGAAAAGTAATCAAAGGAGGTGTATCCAATCAATATACAGCCGGAATGAATTATTATATAAATGAGAACCTGAAAGTGCAGTTGAACTATTACTATATCACTCATAAGGATTATAATTCATTAAATGTCAGGGTACAATTGAGGTTTTGATAAAAAATCGAAGAAAAAACTTATCTTTGTGGAAACCGTACTAAATGATGTAAGATGATAAGATGTCTCTTTTGTTTATTCATGCTTATTTGGGGAACGATGAATGCACACGCCGGAACATCCGGTAACAAATCTCTGCTCGGAGAATTAGATCAGTTGCTGAAAGAGCGCATTACGTATGTCCGGAAGAAAGAAAATAAAATCAATTACCTGAAACAGTTATCGTCGTCCGAGGCATCAGTGGACAAGAGATATGATATTATCTCCCGGTTGATAGAGGAGTACAGTAACTTTCAGAGTGACTCGGCTTTTCATTATATCGAGCAGAACAGGCTGCTTGCCGGGAGCTTGCAAAGCAAGGACAAATGGTTGGAGAACAGGTTTCAGTATATTTTCCTGTGTGCACAAGCAGGACTCCTCAATGAAGCTCATCGCATTTTGCTGAAACTGGAAGATCAATATCCGGATATGAGTGTGAGTCAAAAGGCAGAATATAATAAGCAGTATGAAAGGCTATATATGAATCTTCGCGAGCTTGCGCAAAATTCTCATTTGGAGGAGGAATATCGTAAGCAGGAACTGAAGTACTCCCGTATAATCTGCGAATTGGTTCCTCGGGAATCCAAGGACTTCTATTATTATAGCTTCAAGCAGCATTATGCCGAAGGAAACCTGGAAGAAGCGCAAAAAGATATAGCCGCATATTATCAGTTAGTCGATTCTACCTCTAATGAGGCTGCGCGGGCATTATATCATTTGTCACTTATTTATAAAGTCAAAGAAGATAAGTTGAACGAAGAGCAGAGTCTTATCCGTTCTGTCATGGCAGACGTTAAAAGTGCTGTCAAACAGAACAGGTCTCTCCGTCTGTTGGCTCAGATACAGAATGATAAGGGGGATATCCAGCGTGCTTATCGTTATCTGGATATATCTTTGCAGGATGCTAACTCCTACAACACCCGCCTGCGTAATTCACAAATAGCTGAGGTCATCCCTATCATTCAGAAAGAATATCAACTTCAAAGAGATAAACAGGAGCTTTATTTACGGGCGGGAATTATCATTTCAATTTTCTTTTTATTGCTTATTCTGGGTATAGCATTATACTTGCGTAAAAAGAGAAAGGACTTATCGGTTGCCCGTTCACAACTCTTGTCTATTAATGATAAATTAAACCGTATAAACTATGAAGTGCAAGAAAAGAATGGGAAGCTTCAATCTCTGACATCCAATCTGATGGAATCCGACCGGGTCAAGGAGAAATACATCGGCCATTTCCTTAAATTATGCTCTATGTATATATCGAAGATCGGTGACTATCAAAAGCTGGTCAATAGAAAAATCAAAAGCGGACAGATTGATGAGCTTTATAAGTTGAACTCGTCTACTCAGTACTTGTTAAAAGAAAGCAAAGATTTCTATTCTCAATTTGACGAAGCGTTCCTGCAGATATATCCCTCGTTCGTCAAAGAATTGAATGGACTTCTTAAGGAGGATCAACAATATACATTTAAGGAGGGGGAACTTCTGAATGCGGAATTGCGTATTTACGCTCTCATCCGGTTGGGCATAAAAGACAGTTCGCAGATAGCGGAATTTATGGGATATAATCCGGTAACTGTATATACCTATCGCACGAAAGTAAAAAGTAGGGCAAAAGATAAAAGCAACTTTGATCAGGAGGTCTTAAAGATAGGGAACATTCATGTTTTTTTATAGATGACAAACTTATTGGTCGATTGAAAAAAATCTCTATAAAAAACGGGTGACCACAAATCACTTGCGATCACCCGGTATTTTCATTGTTATCGTGTTTAGGAAACGTTAGTAAAGAGAGAATTTATAGTTTTCTTATTTCATTGCTTCCACAGTATACCCCCTTTGTTTCAATAGATTCAATACACCATTTGTTCCCGGCAGATGTCCTGCACCCACTACAAAGAGAGTAGGGGTTTCCTTCATGATTGAAGGCATTTTCTCAATCCAGGCTTTGTTGCGGTTGTCTAGCAGATCTTCCATTTCTCCCGGTTGGGGGTCACAAGAGTTGCCGTCACGCTCTTCCATCAGTTTCAACATTTCGTCCAGGTTTTGAGCTTTATAGGCATTGTTCAAGCGTTTAGTTTGATCCATAGCTTTATCGATGTCACTTACTAAACAGTAAAGCAGATTTGCCTGGCGTTGCAATGTCTGACTATTGAGCAGTACGTTGATTTGTGATATCGGAGTTTCCAAACCGCCTACTTTCTTTCCACTCTGTATAGCTTGTTGCTGGAAGTAAGTATCCAGTTGTTCTTGTGGGTTGAAACCACCCAAATGCTTCATACATAAAATAAGAGTCAATTGTTGGGTGATGAAAGCCGGTTTCATTTTAGCTAACATGGCAATATCCGCCATTAGATTTTCTTTCACAACCTTACCTACTAACTCATATTGTTCGGGGGTAAAGAGAGCTTGAAGGGTAGTGTCTCCCGCCATCATCATGTTTTGCTGCATCGTTTGCATGAATTCAGGAGACATCGCTTCGGACATAACTACTTCTCCATATACTTGTGAAGTACCGTCTACAGCTTGTGGCAAGCCGGCAATGCTGTCTTTTATGCTTAACGGAGCTAAATGGTGCGTTCCTAAAATGTATGAGGGCTTTTCCAGGCCGTTACCGGATATTTTCCAGAGTAACTGTGCATTGGCATTCAGTGCGATGCCAATAAAAAGGAGAATACCTAAAATCTTTTTCATTATTTTTCTATTTAAAGTTCATTTGAATATTGCTTATTATTTTACTCGCCCTCCACGAAGCCAGTATTGCGTGTAGTATTGCTCGTTGAGACTGCTGACAATAACTCCTTTACTTGTGCTGGCATGTATGAATTTCCCATTTTTAAGATAGATACCCACATGTGCCACTCTTTTCTTGGACGCACGACTGGTGAAAAACACCAAATCTCCCTCACGCAGGTTGCGACGGGAGACTTTATTGCTTTCTTTGAGTTGTTCATCGGTGCTTCTGGATAAACGGATGTTGTATACCTGCTTATAGAGTTGTGATACCAGTCCGGAACAATCTGTTCCGCGTTTGTTGTCACCGCCTGCGCGGTAGGGGACACCTATCCACTCCGCAGAGGCTATGTACAATTTGTGGTTATCTTCCTTATTTATGTCTATTCCCATGCGGACAGAAGCTTTTGCCAGCGCTTTGTAGTCGAGACGAGGTGCTGATGTATGGCAAGAACTTAAACTAAAGGTCAGTCCGATAAGTGCAACTATATAAGAGAGGTATTTCTTCATGCTTGTTCCTCTTTCTCTTCCGGTTGAACAATTGTTTCCTGAACGGGCGTTTCTTGAATTGCTGTTTCCTGAGCCGTCATTTCCATCATCTCTTCTTCAATTTCTTCTTCTACTCTGACATTGAAGTAGTCTTCGAGCTCTTTTTCAGCCGAGTTATTCTCATTCTGAATATCACGGATAATCACTCCATTCTCCATCAGGGCAATACGTGGACACACATCCACCGTATGGTTCAGGTTATGACTTGAAATGATGACTGTGGCATGATGATCTTCATTGTATTTTCTCAGCAGGTGCTTGATGATGGACTGGGAACTCGGATCAAGGAAATTGAACGGTTCATCCAGGATCAGCAATTGCGGATGATGCAGCATGGCGGAGATAATACCTATTTTCTGCTTGTTTCCGGCAGAGAAGTTACGGATGAATTTCTTTTGTCCGAGGACTTCATTATTCATGAAGCGTTCAAATGGAAGCAGACGTTCGTCTACCTCTTCTTTTTTCAGACCGTACATTTTACCGATGAAGTAGAAATATTCTTCGGGAGTGAGGTAATCAATCAGGAAACCATCATCGATGAAAGCACCTGTGAATTGTTTCCAGTCTTCATTTTTGGATACATCGATATCATTGATTGTCACATTTCCCAGATCTGCCTGTAGCAGGTCCAGTATCAGACGGAAGAGAGTAGTCTTACCCGCACCATTGTTGCCTACCAATCCTAACATATCGCCCTGGTAGATGCTATATTTCTCGATATCTACGGCTTTCTTTTCGCCGAAGTTTTTTTGAAGTTGGTTAATCTCTATCATATTCGTAATTATTTTTGTCTACTATCGTGAAATCCTTCCATATTCTTATATCGGCGCTTCATGAAGCGGTGATATACATTCCGTAGCCACCATCTTGAAGTTGCGATGAATAGTATGCCGATGACTAAGAGAATCCATGGGGTTATTTCTTTGCCCACCGTCGCATTCAGTACGAAGAATAGTAGCAACGGCACGCCGAATGCAGCTCCTGAAATGAGGTTCTGCAAACCGGTACCCACATTTTGCCGTCCGGTCATTTTGGCATTCAGGTCGAGCGTCTTGTTGTTGTACACTGCCAATTGAAACAGGCAGAAGTATACGGCACCCGGAACAAATACGATCCAGGCAATGCATCCCAGTACAGATACTCTACCCGTCACCATACCCGGTATCATCAGCACAAATGGGATGATGAGTGCGATGCTGTACAAGATGTATTTGGCACGTAACAATGAATAGATGGACTCCTTGCGGCTCATCAGCCCGTCAATGTAGTTACCTTCGTAGCTCATCAGCGGTGAGAGGAACAGAATTCCGAAGATAATATAGTTGTAAAGTACGAAGAAGTCGCGGGAGCCTCCATCGTAAATATCAGAAAAACTGATGGTGAGACTGAAGATCAGTACTATAGCGGTAACGGAATAGAGTGATTTCCTGCACACCTTGTTGCGTAGTAGCAATTTCAACTCCAGACGGATGTATTCGCCTATTTCGCCATAACGGTCCAGGAACTTGTATTCGGATACGGTTTTTACCTGAACGGTAGTGTCCTCTGTCTTATTCAGTTCGTTGTAGACCAGCTTTTGCATGATGCTCCGGTTGATGAACCACATGAGGGTAATGGCTACCAGGACACAGATAAATGTGAGTATGTTTCCCGTGATAAATCCTTCCCCCAAATCAATGAAGAAACCGAATAACGGACTGTTATCTGGAATGAAAAGTGCAGCTGCAATACCTCCATATACAGCTATCGGTAAGAGAACCCACCAGATGCGTTCGTCCATCAGCGTACGACATAGCAGATACCAGTAATTATTGAATACGATGAGCAACCAAATACCAATGCAGTAGGTCAATATACCTCCTATTCCATAAAATTTGGTAACAGTGATGATAGCGAACGGAACAAACAGAAAGAGCCAAAGCAAATTAAAGCTGTTAAGTCCCGAGCGTAGGAGCAGGAAGTCGATAAGACGACTCCTTTTGATGGGGAGCAGTAAGTAAGGTTTAACTTCCTGTGTCGGTGTTTTCAAGAAGGGTAAACGCAGAAGGAAGTCCAGGGCGAGTATGAAGATTAGGCCGCTGTTCATTACGTGATAGGCTTCTTTGGCGCCTCCGTCGAAGGCGAAAGCGAATGTTGTTCCGAAGAAAATGAGATAACCTGCCCAGAACACACTCATGAAGTACATCCAAAACTTTCCGAACTTACTTTTCTCGTACATCGGATGTCGCTTTTCAGCTAACTTTCCGTGTCTGCGTAGCTCAAGAAATAGATTCATGTTGTTTAGTGATTAGTTGTTAGTGATTAATGGAGTGATTGGAAGGTAGTGATTAGTAATAAGTAAGAATGCGCTCGCTTATCACTAATCACTTATCCTTTATCACTATTTGTTGGGTACCGTCATGGTTACCTCGATTTCATTTCCTTGTTTCAACAGGTCAGATACAAACTTCTGGATATCTTTGGCTGTGATGCTATTTACGATATCCGTGTATCCTTCTGTCATATCCATGCCATAATAGAAGTAATCGTTCAGATTATTCATCCAGTATCCGTTTTCTTTCTGGTTGTCGGCATACTTCTTCAGCATATACTCTTTCACTTTCTGTAAGTGTACGTCTGACGGTCCTTCGGCTGCAAGTTTCTTCAACTCATCTACTACAATACCTGCCAGTTTATCTTTCTTAGCCGGATCGGTCTGGAAGACAATCTGCAACAATAATTGTTCTTTCGGATACTTCTGTAAGTCGCCATAGCAGTTTACACCATATGTACCACCTTCTTTTTCGCGTACTTCTTCAGTATAAACCATATCAAGAACCTGAGTTGCAAAACTCAGCAAAATGTCATTCTTTAATGTATAAGGAGCTTTACCGCTGTACAGGAATACGATGGTTGCTGTAGGAGTTTGTTGCTCTTTGGCATATTCATTCTTGTACACACCTTTGCGTATACTCATCTTCGTATCTTTGAAGGTTTCTTTGCGATTGATGGCAGGCAGTGCACCTAAGTATTCGGCAATCAGTGGTTTGGCTGTTTCAAGGTCAATGTTTCCGACAAAGTAGAATGTAAAGTCGCTGGCATCTTTGAAACGGTCGTTGTACATCTCCAGGATACGGTCGTAGTCAATCTGATCCACCATTTCCGGTTTCATCATCACTACGCGCGGATGATTATTGTACATTGCTTTCTGTAAAGAGTCGTTTATAGAAGAAAGAGGATTTGCCTGCGCACTTTCCAATTGAGCTTTCATACGATTTTTTAAAGATTCGAATGCTTCCGCATCTTTACGGGGAGCGGTGAAGGTGAGATATGTCAGCTGCATCATAGTTTCAAAATCTTTTGGCGAGCAGGTACCGAATACATTCTCTGTGGTAGCACCCAGACCGGCATTGACGGAAACTTTCTTGCCAGCCAGTACTTTCGTCAAGTCTACTTGGCTAAAGTTACCCAAACCACCTACAGCAATTACGTTGTCCATAACGGCGAAGTTCAGTGCGTCTTTGTCGGGGAAAATGGATTTACCACCCAGGCTGGTACCTTTCATGCGGATTTCATCAGCTTTGAAATCAGTCTTCTTTACATAGACAGTTACACCATTTGAAAGAACTAATTTTGTACTACCATAGATGTCGCCTTCTTTCTCAGAAATGATTTTACCACCTTTCGGAGCTTCTTTCATCAGTGGTTCGTCAGATACTTTGTCTACGTATGCTTGCAGGTCGAGATCTTTCATGCCTTTCAGTAAGCTGATAACTTCTTCTTTTGTCGGGTATTTCAAACCCTCTTTTGCAGGACCGGCAATTATTACTACTTGATTGCTATCCGGAACGAGTTGCTGCATTACCATATTCATGGCCTGTAAGGGAATGTTCGGAGCCAGTTGGTTCATCATAGCGTACTTAGCTTCAATCCCCGGGATAGGCTCGCCATTCAGGAAGTTCTGTACATATTCTCTTACGTAAGAACCGTGCTTGGTCTTTTCGCGTTCGTTGTAGGCAGACTCTAAACTCTGCAAATAGTTGGCGCGTGCGCGTGCATATTCTGATTCGGTAAAGCCGAAGCGACGTGCACGTTCAGTCTCTTGTAGTAAGGTTTTCAAGGCTGTTTCAATGCCGTCGGCTTTACTTGAGGCAGAAAGTGCGAAGGCTTCTTTGGTCTTGGCTACAAAGAAGTCGCTGTAGTCACTGCTTGCACGGGTAAACGGCGGGTTAGCACTCTGAACCAATTCGCTCAGACGGGCGTCCAGCATGCTGCTGATCATGCTCGTCATATATTGTGAAGCAAGGTAGCCTACATTATTCTTTTCTGAATCAGGAGTCGCGTCTTGCTTGAAGTAAATCTCAATCGACGGGTCGTCTACTTCCTTATCTGTACCGATGGCTACGATGGGTTCCTTATTATCAGCAACAGGATAGTAAGTGCGTTCTGCCGGATTTACCGGTTTTTGTACATCGGCGAATACTGCCTTTAGTTTAGCTTCTACGGTGTCTACATCGATATCGCCCACGATAACGATACCTTGCAGATCAGGACGATACCATTTGTGATAGTAATCGCGGATATCTTTATAAGGGAAGTTGTTGATTACATCGATAGAGCCGATAGGCATACAATCTGCATATTTGTCACCCTGATATATAGTTGGGAGCAGGTCAGTGTAGACGCGCAGCATACCACTGTTGCGGCTGCGCCATTCTTCACGGATCACACCACGTTCTTTGTCGATTTCATCATCTTTGAGCAGGATATAGTTAGACCAGTCGTGCAGGATCAGCAGACAGGAGTCCAATACACCGGTGCGGTCAATCGGAGCATTACTGATGTTGTAAACTGTTTCGTCTATGCTGGTATAAGCATTTAAGTTAGTACCAAATTTGATACCTACGGTTTCGCACCAAGGGATGACGCCGAGGCCTTTATCATCACCGGGGAAATTCTTAGTACCGTTGAAGGCCATGTGTTCCAGGAAGTGGGCAAGTCCGCGTTGTTGCGGTTCTTCAAGAATGGAACCTACTTTCTGGGCGATATAGAATTCAGCCCGGTTTTCGGGTAATTTGTTGTGGCGTATGTAATACGTCAGGCCATTGTCTAATTGGCCGATACGGACATTCTTGTCCACGGGAAGGGGCGGAAACTGCATTTGCTGCGCCACCGCTTGTTGGAAACCGGCACATAGAACGAATGCTACTGCCAGTAAACTGTGAAATAAATGTTTCATGTTGATGAAAATTAAAATTGTTTCTTGACCTATTTGTCGAAGAGGGAGAAGAGAAATCACAGGAAGGATCTATTTTTTATATGAATGATAATTTAGCGGGCATCCGCCCGCTAAATTATCATTTTATCGCCTCACGAATCCGTACCAGTTTCGTCAGTAGTCCTTCCAGTAAATCGAGCTTCAGCATATTGGCACCATCGCTTTTGGCTATTTCGGGGTGCTCATGTGTTTCAATAAACAATCCGTCTACACCGACCGCAACACCGGCTTTGGCAACGGTTTCAATAAGCTGCGGCATACCACCTGTTACTCCGCTTGTCTGATTGGGTTGTTGCAGAGAGTGTGTAACATCCAGAATGACCGGATAACCAAAAGTTTGCATTTCAGGGATGCCACGGTAGTCTACAACAAGGTCTTGATATCCGAAAGTTGTTCCACGCTCGGTAATCATAACTTCCTTATTTCCGGCTTCTACTACCTTTTCCGCAGCAAAGCGCATGGCGAGTGGAGACAGGAACTGTCCTTTTTTGATGTTAACCACCTTTCCTGTTTTTGCAGCAGCTATCAGAATATCCGTCTGACGGCAAAGGAATGCCGGTATTTGCAGTACATCTACATATTCGGCGGCCATTGCGGCTTCTTCTGCAGAATGTATATCTGTAACAGTAGGCACACCAAAAGTATCGTGTACTTTTTGTAACACTTTCAACGCTTTTTCATCGCCTATTCCCATAAATGAATCCAGGCGTGAACGGTTGGCCTTGCGATAAGAGCCTTTAAATACATAAGGTATTTGTAATTTCTCCGTGATATTTACCACACGTTCGGCAATGCGCATTGCCATCTCTTCTCCTTCAATCACACAAGGGCCTGCCAACAAAAAGAAGTTTCCGGCAGGATTATTCTTTAATTCAATCATAAGTATTTAGTGTATGGTGAACGTTAATCGTTATTTTTAGTTTGGAATAATCAATGTTATCGCTTCATGCATAATCCCGATGTCCAGTGGGAAATGCCGGTCGAGAATACGTCCGTCCAAGTCCACCGAAGCATTTTGTGCACGTAGTACTTTTACCTTCTGTGTACGGTAAGGCATCACAACTTTATGATTCAGAATACGTCCCTGGATAAGCATCCACAGTCCTGATACGAGTTGTAACAGTTCCGGACGATAGATCACGGATACATCGAGCCAACCGTTATACGGCACGGCGCTTGGTGCTTGTCCGTATCCCCATGCACTGCCGATACATACCGTCATGATACGTCCCCGGATGTGTTCTCCGTTTATTTTGAGATGCATCCTGTAGAGCTTCCGTTCAAAGAAAAGTGAGATAAGGGCCATAAGGTAGGACAGGAATTTTACTCCCCAGAAACGTTTGGTCTGGTCGGAAATCTTCACGATACGGGCTCCTAAACCTATATTGATTGCATTGAGGAAATAGCGTGTGACATGTTTTTCACCATCGTAATAATTGCAGAATCCGACGTCTATCTTCCGGCGTCGGTTATTAATGATGCAATCTACGGCATCTTTGTATTCCGAAGTCATTTCCCAGTATTTGGCAAAGTCATTTCCGATACCGTTGGGAATGATACCTATGGCGATTTCTCTTTTATCTTCTGCATTGGATGACATGATGCCGTTGATGGCGTCGTTTAGCGCTCCATCACCGCCCACAACAACAATGGTGCGGTATCCGTTATTGGCAAGAATGCCTGCTAAACGTTCCACAGACCCGAACCCTTCAGACTGCACGTAGTCATAAGACACGCCTCGGCTGTCCATATATTCTTTGATTTCTTTCCACCGTTTCTGCACTTTCCGTGTGCCGGCTTTGGGATTGTATATCACTCCCCACTTTTCGGGTTCTACGCTCATATTGTTATCTCTTAGTAAAG
>ERZ826016.47-NODE-47-length-144611-cov-17.739879_pt1 | contig 144611 bp, 100 predicted proteins | sample MGYA00519872_ERZ826016 | MGnify/ENA primary metagenome ERZ826016 (study PRJEB31778, sample SAMEA3449218) | human gut metagenome | biome: human gut; feature: human-associated habitat; material: faeces | place: United Kingdom | collected 2010/2012 ... | reverse complement strand
CAGGGACCTCCAGATTATGAGTCTGTTGCTCTAACCAACTGAGCTACAAGTCCGAGCTTCCTTTTATTTGGATGCGGGGGCAAAAGTAGTAATTGAGGTTGAATTATGCAAGTGTTTGCGCTAAAAAATGTTTTATAATAATATGAACGTAAAGCTAATTCTCATAAAAAGACTTAATTACGTAGTTGGAAAAGATTAATGTTGTATTTTTGCTTCCATATTAACTAAATAAATATAAACGGCCGTATGGCAACACTAAACGATGACAATCATTTAGGCTTAAACGATAAGCAGGTTCTTGAAAGTAGACAAAAGTATGGTGAGAACCTATTAACTCCTCCTAAGCGACCTTCCCTGTGGAAACTGTATCTTGAAAAGTTTGAAGATCCGGTAGTGCGAGTACTTCTGGTTGCTGCCGCTTTTTCCTTATTAATATCCTTCATGCACAATGAGTATGCCGAAACACTGGGTATATTCTTTGCTATTTTCTTGGCTACGGGTATTGGCTTCTATTTTGAATATGATGCAAATAAGAAGTTCGACTTGCTGAATGCAGTAAATGAAGAAACTCTTGTAAAGGTAATCCGCAATGGAAAGGTACACGAGATACCTCGTAAAGAAGTAGTAGTAGGTGATATTGTGGTTCTGGAGACAGGCGAGGAAATTCCTGCCGACGGTGAACTGCTCGAAGCCATATCTTTGCAAATTAATGAATCAAACCTCACGGGAGAACCCGTGGTTGATAAAACAATAATTGAAGCTGACTTTGATGAAGAAGCAACTTATGCTTCGAATATGGTTATGCGCGGCACTACGGTGGTAGATGGTCATGGCATGATGCGCGTGCTTAAAGTAGGCGATGCTACCGAGATTGGTAAAGTGGCAAGGCAGAGCACGGAAGAAACAACCGAACCTACTCCGCTAAACTTGCAATTAACTAAACTGGCGAAACTGATTAGCTGGATAGGCTATTCCGTGGCAGGTATCACTTTTCTTATCTTTTTCCTGAAAGACGTTGTTCTGGCTTATGACTTTTCTTCCTTGCATGGTTGGGAAGCATGGTTGCCGGTACTCGAAGATACATTGAAGTACTTCATGATGGCTGTAACCCTGATTGTGGTTGCCGTTCCCGAAGGTTTGCCGATGAGTGTCACTCTCAGTCTGGCCCTGAATATGCGTCGTATGTTGTCTACCAATAACCTTGTGCGTAAGATGCATGCTTGCGAAACAATGGGGGCGATTACAGTAGTGTGTACCGATAAGACAGGTACGTTGACACAAAATCTGATGCAGGTACATGAAACCAAATTTTATGGACTGAAAGATGAAAAGCAACTTGGCAATGATGAATTAAGTAATCTTGTAAAAGAGGGCATAAGCACTAACTCCACTGCTTTTCTTGAAGAAGCCGCCGAAGGAGGCAAGCCCAAAGGTGTGGGCAATCCTACGGAAGTGGCTTTGCTGTTATGGCTCAATGCACAAAATATAGATTATCTGGAGGTGAGGGAAGCGGCAAAAGTGTTAGACCAGTTGACTTTTTCTACTGAACGTAAGTTCATGGCTACTTTGGTACAGTCTCCCTTGCTTGGCAAGAAAATATTATATGTAAAGGGTGCTCCCGAAATTGTATTTGGTAAGTGTAAGCAGGTGATGCTTGGGGATAAAACAGTGGATGCGAAAGAATGCCGTCCGCAAGTTGAAGCTCAGTTGCTTGCTTATCAGAATATGGCGATGCGTACACTCGGCTTTGCATACAAAGTTGTGGATGCTGATGCTCCCGCCGATGCTGCGGATTTGGCTTCGATGAATGATTTGACTTTCCTTGGAGTGGTTGCTATCTCCGATCCGATACGTGCCGATGTTCCGGCTGCTGTGGCTAAGTGCCAGTCGGCAGGAATTGATGTGAAGATTGTAACCGGTGATACTCCGGGAACAGCTACCGAGATTGCCCGGCAGATTGGCTTGTGGCAACCGGAAGATACAGACCGCAACCGCATTACAGGTGCGGAGTTTGCCGAATTGAGTGACGAGGTATTATTGAATAGGGTGATGGATTTGAAGATCATGTCTCGTGCACGTCCTACGGATAAACAACGTCTTGTTCAGCTTCTCCAGCAAAAGGGAGCAGTTGTGGCAGTAACGGGCGACGGAACAAATGATGCTCCGGCTTTGAACCATGCACAAGTAGGGCTTTCTATGGGTACAGGTACTTCTGTGGCAAAAGAAGCAAGTGACATTACTTTATTGGATGATTCCTTTAATAGTATCAGCACTGCTGTGATGTGGGGACGTTCCTTATATAAGAATATACAACGTTTCATTTGTTTCCAGTTGACGATTAACTTTGTGGCATTGCTCATTGTACTGATAGGTTCCGTTATCGGAACGGAGTTGCCGCTTACGGTAACACAGATGCTATGGGTGAACCTCATAATGGATACGTTTGCTGCATTGGCTTTGGCTTCTATTCCTCCAAGTGAATCGGTAATGAGAGAGAAGCCTAGAAAAAAGACGGACTTTATCATTACTCCGGCAATGCGTAATAATATACTAGGTGTAGGAACAATTTTCCTTGCTGCATTAATGGGGATGATTCTTTATTTCGACAAAATGGACGGAGGAATGAATGTTCAGCATCTTACGGTGTTCTTTACTTTCTTTGTGATGTTGCAATTCTGGAACTTGTTTAATGCAAGGGTTTTCGGAACAAATGATTCGGCATTCAAAGGAATAACAAAGTCCTATGGGCTCGAGTTCGTTGTGATTGCCATACTTGTAGGGCAGTTCCTTATCGTTCAGTTCGGTGGAAAGGTGTTCCGTACCGAACCGCTCGATCTTATTACATGGTTAAAGATAATTGGAGTTAGTTCTTTGGTGCTCTGGATAGGTGAACTTATCCGTTGGATACAGAGAATCAAACAAAGAAATAGTGATGCAAAGTAATATTAAGAATTTAATTATTGATTTGGGCGTGGTGCTTATCGACTTGAACCGTACCCGCTGTATTGAAGAATTTAAAAAGCTTGGTGTAGAGAACATTGATACGATGGTTGATGTTTGTCATCATGACGATATATTCAATCAGTTCGAGAAAGGAGACATTACTCCGAAAGAGTTTCGCGACAAGATCAGGACACTGTCAACAAAGAAGCTAACCGATGCACAGATAGACACGGCATGGAATGCTTTTCTGGAAACTATACCCGCTTATAAACTGGATTTCCTATTGCACTTGCGTAAACATTATATGGTTTATTTGCTGAGCAATACCAACGCTATCCATTGGAACTGGATTTGCAAAAAAAGCTTTGCTTATAAAGGATTCAGGGCAAAGGATTTCTTTGAAGAGATGTTTCTATCTTTTGAATTGCATCAGGCAAAACCTGATAAAGATATATTCCGGACACTGCTGTCCGAGACTGGAATAAAGCCCGGAGAAACATTTTTTATTGATGATTCTGTCGGGAACTGCGAAGTGGCAAACGGCTTGGGTATAGAAACTTATACACCGGGAGCAAAAGAAGATTGGCGTCATTTGTTTGATAATTAATAGGTTTAAATGGAAGTTATTCGAGATATAGACAACTCTGATGTTCAACCTTGCGTGGCAACAATAGGTTTTTTTGACGGAGTGCACCGTGGTCACCGTTTCCTGATAGAACAAGTGAAGCGGGTTGCTGCGGAAGAAGGGCTCCGCTCTGCTTTGATAACTTTCCCCATACATCCGCGGAAAGTGATGCAGAAGGATTATCAGCCACTGTTACTTTCCACGCCTAAGGAAAAGGCAGAATTGCTTGCTTCAACAGAAGCAGACTATTGTGTCATGCTTGACTTTACTCCTCAATTGGCAAAGTTGTCGGCAAAAGAGTTTATGGAAGATGTTTTGAAGAAACGATTGAATGTCCGTACGCTTGTCATTGGTTATGACCATCGTTTCGGTCATAATCGCAGTGAAGGTTTTGAAGACTATTGCCGTTATGGTGAAGAAATAGGGATAAAGGTTGTCCGTGCCGAAGCTTGTGTTATCGACGGTATTAATGTAAGTTCTTCTGTGATAAGGCATCTTTTGCAGAATGGGGAAATGGAGAAAGCAAATAAATGCTTGGGTTATGAGTATTATCTGGACGGTACGGTAGTAGATGGTTATAAAGTGGGACGGACTATCGGTTTCCCTACTGCTAACCTGAAAGTGGAAGATCCCGATAAACTTGTACCTGCCGATGGTGTGTACGCAGTAAAAGTAACCGTTGCAGGGCAGGAACATTACGGAATGCTGAGTATCGGTGTGCGCCCAACCATGAATAATGGTGCTAACCGAAGTATAGAAGTGAATATCTTTGATTTCTCTTCAAACATATATGATAAGTTTATCCGGATTACTTTTGTGAAATATACCCGTCCCGAACTAAAATTTGATTCGTTGGATGCCCTTATTGAGGGACTTCGTCAGGATGAGAAAACAATACGAGAGATATTTAAAAATTATACTAACAAAAATTGAATTAGAGAATGTCAAACACAGTAATGAGTATTACGGTTTTAGTCATGTTGGCAACAGCTATAGTGACATTTGTGTGTGGACTGTTTGTTTGCTGATCATTCTTTGAAAAGCAAGGAAAAAATAAAAAGCTACCCTTTTCTATATGAAACAGGGTAGCTTTATTTATTCAAGTACCTCCGTCGAGAATCGAACTCGAATCTATGGTTTAGGAAACCACTATTCTATCCGTTGAACTACAGAGGCAGCTTTTAATGTGTCTGCAAAGGTAATTCATTTTATGAATTTGGCAATAATAAGGTTGAGATAAATTTGCTTTGCTATATTAATGCATTGCTCAACGATATGTGTATATTTAATTACTAAATATCGCATTTGTGAAAGACAAACCTGCTTCGGTGTGACATAAAGATTGATGTTTGTGTATTTTATAAATCAATAAGTCAGATTTTGTTTGCAAGAGCACTATTAATATGTTAGTTAAGTGGGTAAAACAAACCAATAATTCTTATAGGATACTTACATAAATAGCAAAAATGCTTTTTTATGAATATCTTTTGTTAGTTGTCTTTAGATAAGTCTAAAAAGATTTTGTTAAGTCGTTTAACTTTACGACCTTTGCCATCACTATACGCAAACAGAAATCTAATATTATTAAACTAATAAAGTTATGGCAGATGAATTGATAGTCAAAGAACTGGACCATGTTGTGGTTCGTTTTTCAGGCGACTCAGGAGACGGTATGCAGCTAGCCGGAAATATATTTTCAAATGTATCGGCTACGGTGGGAAATGATATAAGTACATTCCCTGATTATCCGGCAGATATCCGTGCCCCGCAAGGTTCGTTAACCGGTGTGTCGGGTTTCCAGGTTCACATTGGTGCAGGTAAGGTTTTTACTCCGGGAGATAAGTGCGATGTATTGGTCGCAATGAACCCTGCGGCATTGAAAACACAGTATAAGTTCTGTAAATCACAGGCAGTTATTATAATAGATACTGACTCGTTTACAAAAAAGGATCTTGAAAAAGCACTTTTCACTCTTGAAAATCCTTTCTCGGAATTGGGTATTAAGAACGAGGTGATTGAAGCCCCTATTACATCTATGTGTAAGGACAGTCTGAAAGATTCGGGACTGGACAATAAAGCTGCTGCCCGTTGCAAGAATATGTTTGCATTGGGATTGGTTTGCTGGTTGTTCAATCGTGATCTTGCCATAGCTGAAAAATATCTTCGTGATAAATTTGCAAAGAAGCCTGTCATTGCCGATGCTAACGTAAAAGTATTGAATGACGGTTATAATTATGGTGCAAATACGCACGCTTCTGTTTCCACTACTTATAAAATTGAAAGCAAAGCTCCTAAAACAGGAGGCCTGTATATGGATGTCAACGGTAATAAAGCTACCGCTTACGGTCTGATTGCCGCTGCCGAAAAAGCCGGTTTGGAATTGTATTTAGGCTCTTATCCTATTACTCCGGCCACAGATATTCTTCACGAATTGGCAAAACACAAATCTTTGGGTGTTAAAACGGTTCAGTGTGAAGATGAAATAGCAGGATGTGCTTCTGCTGTGGGTGCTGCCTTTGCCGGTGACTTGGCTGTAACGACAACTTCCGGTCCGGGTGTTTGTTTGAAGAGCGAAGCTATGAACTTGGCCGTGATTACAGAACTTCCATTGGTGATTGTAAATGTTCAGCGTGGAGGCCCTTCAACAGGTATGCCGACAAAATCGGAACAAACAGATTTATTGCAAGCACTTTTCGGACGTAATGGTGAAAGCCCTATGCCGGTAATTGCTGCAACTTCTCCTACCAACTGCTTTGATGCTGCCTATATGGCTGCAAAGATTGCTTTGGAACATATGACTCCTGTCGTGTTGCTTACCGATGCTTTCATTGCCAATGGTTCTGCTGCATGGAAATTGCCGGATTTGAATGAATATCCTGCTATCAACCCTCCTTATGTAACTCCTGATATGGCAGGAAACTGGACTCCGTTCCAGCGTAATCCGGAAACCGGTGTACGTTATTGGGCTGCTCCCGGAACGGAAGGTTTCATGCATCGCATCGGAGGTTTGGAAAAGAGCAACGAAACAGGTGCAATCTCTACCGAACCGAATAACCACCAGTTGATGACAGAACTTCGCCAAGCTAAGGTAGATAAGATTGCCGAAAGCATTCCCAATGTGGAAATTCAGGGAAATGAAGATGCCGATTTGTTAGTTGTTGGTTTTGGCGGTACTTATGGTCACCTTTATTCGGCTGTTGAACAGATGAATAATGAAGGAAAGAAAGTTGCCTTAGCTCACTTCGAGTTTATTAACCCATTGCCTAAGAATACAGCCGAAGTATTGAAGAAGTACAAGAAAGTTGTAGTAGCTGAACAGAATATGGGGCAGTTTGCAGGTTATCTTCGTATGAAGATCGAAGGTGTAACTCTTCATCAATATAATCAAGTAAAAGGTCAGCCGTTTGTGGTTGAGGAACTTGTAGAAGCATTCACTAAATTATTGGAGGAATAAGAAATGAGCGAAATAAAATATACAGCAGCAGATTATAAAGCAGGTCAGCCACGCTGGTGCCCGGGATGCGGTGACCATGCTTTCTTAAATTCATTTCATAAAGCATTGGCAGAGTTGGGTGTACCTCCTCATGAAATAGCCGTGATTTCGGGTATCGGGTGTTCATCACGTTTACCTTATTATATGAATACTTATGGTATGCATACCATTCACGGTCGTGCTGCCGCTATTGCTACCGGTGCTAAAGTTGCCAATCCCGATTTGACTATCTGGCAGATTTCGGGTGATGGCGATGCGTTGGCTATTGGCGGTAATCATTTTATTCATGCTATCCGTCGTAATGTCGACCTTAACATGATTTTATTGAACAACCGTATTTATGGTTTGACTAAGGGGCAGTACTCACCGACTTCGGCTCGTGGTTTTGTCAGTAAGTCATCTCCTTATGGTACGGTAGAAGATCCTTTCCGTCCGGCTGAATTGACATTTGGTGCACGCGGTCGTTTCTTTGCCCGTTGCGTGGCAGTGGATGGTCCTGCATCTGTCGAGGTGTTGAAAGCTGCGGCTGGTCACAAAGGTGCATCTGTTGTGGAAGTTCTTCAGAACTGTGTAATCTTTAATGACGGTACTCACGAATCAGTGGCAACAAAAGAAGGACGTGCAAAGAATGCAATTTATTTGGAACACGGAAAGCCAATGTTGTTTGGTGAAAATAAAGAGTATGGCTTGGCACAGGAAGGTTTCGGACTGAAAGTAGTGAAGTTGGGTGAAAACGGTATCACAGAGAAAGATATTTTGATTCACGATGCACATTGCATGGATAACACTCTTCAATTAAAACTGGCATTAATGGAAGGTCCTGATTTTCCGATTGCACTTGGTGTAATTCGTGATGTTGAGGCTCCTACCTATAATGATGCGGTGGTTGAACAGGTAGAAGAAGTTTCAACAAAGAAAAAATATCATAACTTTGCAGAACTTTTACTTACCAATGACACTTGGGAAGTAAAATAGTAGCAGATGATTTATAGATAAATAAGAGAGAGGCTGTTTCAATTTGAAATCAGCCTCTCTTTTTTCACATATACATAGTATTTCCTCATTTTACCTTCAAATATTCATTTAACATTTAGATTTTGCATTATCAGATGGTAGTGGTGAATATTTAACTTCTCTAATATCCGTTTTATCTTCATATAATCTTCATTCGGGGACGATAAACCCATGTATGGAAAGTACCAAAATACTGCAAATTACTGCCTCGTTTGCAGGGCTAAAATTTGGAAATTCGGGAAATATTTCGTATATTTGTATATGGAAAAAGGGTATTTCTCGCTCTTAATTTCTCACCTTTCACTGTTTTTTCCCGAGTTACACTACGTCTTCTTGCTTGTTACTGTACACCAACTGCCGAGTTAGTGTACACTGTCTCACCTGTTAGTGTACACTAACAAGTCAACATGTCCTGTCGTTTACTTTTAATTGTCCTTATGTTTATTTTAAATGACCTGTTGTTTATACTTAAACATGCTGTTGATTGAAATAATCAAGCTGTTAATTGAAACAACCATAACCTTTGTCGTTGCCGACTTGCTCGGCAATGACAAAGGTTTTTGTGAAGATAAAGTGGACATTAGAGATGTTAAATGTTCACTCTATCTTCCTTATGCTGAACCAACTAAATGTTAAATGAACATTTGAAGGTAAAATGAGAAAATACTATATATATAGGTGTAGAATTTATTCAAGAAGAATTACTCTTTTTCCCCATAGGCCAAATCACCTGCATCGCCCAGTCCGGGAACAATGTAAGAGTGCGAGTTGATTTCCGGATCGATGGCTGCACACCATATGGTGGTTTTATCTTCGGGGAAAATCTGTGCAATATGTTCCACAGCTTGTTTGCTTGCGATAATAGATGCAACGTGTATTTCTGCCGGATGCCCTTTGGTTAACATTGCCTGATAACTCAATTCCATTGAGCTGCCTGTTGCAAGCATGGGATCGGTGATAATCAGAGTTTTGCCGTCAATGCGTGGAGAAGCTATGTATTCTATATGGATGTCGAACTTTAAAGTATCTTTATATTTGCGGTATGCCGATACAAAAGCGTTTTCTGCAAAATCGAAATAACTGAGAAAACCTTGGTGGAAAGGAAGTCCGGCACGAAGAATTGTGCTGATGACTAATTGATTATCCGGGGTGTTGACTTGGGCAGTGCCCAGAGGAGTTTGAATGTTTTTTGTGGAATACTTGAATTCTTTGCTTATTTCATAAGCCATGATTTCTCCGATACGTTCAATGTTGCGTCGGAATCTCAAACGGTCGTTTTGAACCTCTACATTTCTTATCTCGGAGACATATTGGTTTAAAATTGAGTTCGTTTCACTGAAATTAATGATTTTCATATGATATAGTATGTAATTATTAGTTCTCTCACTTTCATTTTGTTATCAGCCACAAAATAACGAATTAATTTTCTAAATGTAATGTAAAAGTAGCAATTTTGTTACGTAAATATAAATCGCGTGCAATTAAAGAAAAATTTCTTTAATATGTTATTTCTTTTAAAATAAAGTATTACTTTTGTGGTCGATTTACAAGGAAGACTTGTAATACAAGCAAGGTAAAAGATTAGACAAACATTATACCAATTTTAAAATTAAAGAAAATGGCAAATTTAGATCTTAGCAAGTACGGAATTACCGGTGCTACAGAAATTGTACACAATCCGTCTTATGACCAATTGTTCGCTGAAGAAACAAAACCGGGTCTTGAAGGTTTCGAAAAAGGTCAGGTAACTGAACTTGGTGCTGTAAATGTTATGACCGGTGTTTACACAGGTCGTTCTCCTAAGGATAAATTCTTCGTTAAGAATGAAGCTTCTGAAAATTCAGTATGGTGGACTTCTGACGAATATAAAAATGATAATAAACCTTGTACAGAAGAGGCTTGGGCTGATTTGAAGGCTAAAGCTGTTAAAGAATTATCCGGCAAACGTTTGTTCGTTGTTGATACATTCTGTGGCGCTAATGAAGCAACTCGTATGAAAGTACGTTTCATCATGGAAGTTGCTTGGCAAGCTCATTTCGTAACTAACATGTTCATCCGCCCAACTGCTGAAGAACTTGCTAATTACGGAGAACCTGATTTCGTATGTTTCAACGCTTCTAAAGCAAAAGTTGATAACTTCAAAGAATTAGGTTTGAACTCTGAAACTGCAACAGTTTTCAACTTGAAGACTAAGGAACAAGTTATCTTGAATACTTGGTACGGTGGTGAAATGAAGAAAGGTATGTTCTCAATCATGAACTACATGAACCCATTGCGTGGTATCGCTTCTATGCACTGCTCTGCTAATACAGATATGGAAGGTACAAGCTCTGCTATCTTCTTCGGTTTGTCCGGAACAGGTAAAACTACCTTGTCAACTGATCCGAAACGTAAGTTAATCGGTGATGACGAACACGGATGGGATAACGAAGGTGTATTCAACTATGAAGGTGGTTGCTATGCTAAGGTTATCAACTTGGATAAAGAAAGCGAACCTGATATTTACGCAGCTATCAAACGTGATGCTTTGCTTGAAAATGTTACAGTTGCTGCTGATGGTAAGATTGACTTCGCTGATAAGAGCGTAACAGAAAACACTCGTGTTTCTTATCCTATCTACCACATCGAAAACATTGTTAAGCCTATTTCTAAAGGTCCTCACGCTAAACAAGTAATTTTCTTGTCTGCTGATGCATTCGGTGTATTGCCTCCGGTATCTATTTTGAATCCTGCACAAGCTCAGTACTATTTCTTGTCTGGATTTACAGCTAAATTGGCTGGTACAGAACGTGGTATCACTGAACCGACTCCTACATTCTCAGCTTGTTTCGGTGCTGCATTCTTGTCATTGCACCCAACTAAATATGCTGAAGAATTAGTTAAGAAGATGGAAATGACCGGTGCTAAAGCATACTTGGTTAACACAGGTTGGAACGGTACTGGCAAGCGTATTTCTATCAAAGATACTCGTGGTATCATTGATGCTATCCTTGACGGTTCTATCGATAAAGCTCCTACTAAAACTATTCCTTACTTCGATTTCGTAGTTCCTACTGCTCTTCCGGGAGTTGATCCTAAGATCCTTGATCCTCGTGACACTTACGCTGATCCTGCTCAGTGGGACGAAAAAGCTAAAGACTTGGCCGGACGTTTCATCAAGAACTTCTCTAAGTTCACAGGTAACGAAGCTGGTAAGAAGTTAGTTGCTGCTGGTCCTAAATTGTAAATAGTTACAGGTTTAGATAATATGGAGGCTGTCTCATCACGAGATAGCCTCTTTTTTGTTAATTTTACTTTCCTTAAAAGTTGAATATCGGAACTTTTACTGTTATATTTCTTATAAATTGTTTTTTTATACGATTAAATTTCATAAAAATGGAATGTATAATCAAAAATATTAATATCTTTGCGCTCGTTTTAAGACTACGCTTAATTAATGTTAAACAAATTCAAGGTGAATAACTAAGTAGGGAACAAATAATCAAGAGTGCATTAATTTTTTATTTATGTGAAAACGACAAAATTATGAAGAAGCATGTAAATGTTAAAGTGACATTACTTGTTTTGATTCTTCTTTTTGTGCAAATAGGTGTATATGCGCAAAATATGAAGCTATCAGGACTTGTTGTTGATGAAAACAAAGAACCTTTAATCGGGGTTACGGTAACAATACCTAATAAATCAGTAGGTACAGTTACATCAATGGATGGGAGATTTCAACTATCGGTTCCTGCAGGAACAAAAAAACTTGTATTTTCTTATATTGGTTATCAAACGCTAGAAGTTGATGTCAATGGAAAAACGGATATAAACGTAGTGTTGAAACAAGATGCAGAGTTATTGGATGAAGTGGTAGTGGTTGGTTATGGAACTTCTGCTATTAAAGATTTAACAGGATCAGTTGCTTCTGTAAGTGCGAAGCAATTGGAGAATTTGAATACTCCGGATATTTCTTCTATGCTACAGAACTTAGCTGCTGGTGTGCAAGTTACTCAAAGTACAGGTAGACCGGGTGAGTTGGTCCGCGTTCGTGTTCGTGGTGCTACATCATTAACAGGTTCTAATGAACCGTTATATGTAATTGATGGTGTACCGGTGGATGGACCGGAAATGTTGGATGCTATTGCTCCGAGTGATATTCAATCGATGGACGTATTGAAAGATGCTTCTGCTGCGGCGATTTATGGTTCTCGTGCTGCAAACGGAGTAGTTATTGTTACTACAAAGAAAGGACGTGAAGGGAGTAAACCTACTGTAAACTTCAATTATAACTCAACAGTTGATACACAGATTAAGAATTTCCGTATCCTTTATGGAGATGAGTGGAGAGAAACTGTTACTAAATTTGCAAAGCAAACATTAGTATATGATCCATCTAATGAATATGCTCAAGATATTCTTAATAATGCCGAAACAGGCATTATGGGATCAGCTAACACTAATTGGTTTGATGAAGTAAAACAGCCGGCATGGCGTCATAATGTAGATTTTTCCGTAGGTGGAGGTACAGACAAGGCTAAGTATATGGTATCAATGTCTGTTCTTAGCCAGAAAGGTATGGTAAAAGGAGATGATTTGGAACGATATAATGCTCGTATTTCTACAGAAATGAACGTTCTTCCTATTTTACGCTTTGGAGTAAATGCTACAATGAGTTATACAGACCAGAATACTTCGGGTACTTCAATGTTTACTGCACAAGGAACTCGTCCTGACCTTCCTGTTTATGATGACAAAGGCAATTATGATATGTCCACAGGATCACCTAATCCTGTTGCAAACACTCATAAAAAGAATAATAGTGATATATATCGTATCATTGGAACGGTATATGGTGAGATAGATATTTGGAAAGGACTGAAATTCCGTTCAAGTTTATCTGGCAATGTTCAGTCGAATAGAAATATTTCTTTCAGTCCGGGATTTCTTAGAACGGATAAAAAAGCTTATGGTAGTGAAAGACATGGATTATCATATAAAACAGTATTTGATAATACTTTAAGCTTTAATCATGAATTTAATCGTAACCATATAGTTGATGCGGTAGTGGGTGTTTCTTTTGAAAATTATTCTTCAAGAAGCACTTCTATTTCCGCTAATACTTTTCCTGATGATAATATTTACACCAATTTAGGTAGTGCTGCTGTGTTAAGTAGTGTGTCGAATGGTTATGGAGCAAGTGGTTTGTTTTCTTCTTTTGTTCGTGCTAATTATAAATTATTCGATCGTTATTTGTTTACTTTCACAGGACGTTATGATGGTTCTTCCATGTTCGGTAGTAATAATCGCTATGGTTTCTTCCCTTCAGGAGCTATTGCATGGCGTATATCCAATGAATCGTTTATGAAAGACTTAACTTTCATTGATGATTTGAAGTTACGTGCGAGTGCGGGAACAACAGGTACACAGAACTTAACTAACTTCTCAAACCGTGACTTATATGAAGCTACCAGTTATCGTGACCAATCGGCTATTATTCATTCGCAGGTAGGCAATCGTGATATTCGTTGGGAGAAATCGACTCAATATGATTTTGGTGTTGATTTTTCTTTCTTGAATCATCGTTTAAGTGGTTCACTTGTTGGTTATATTAAGAATACCGATGGCTTGATTTGGGAATATGATTTTCCATCAAGTACTGTAGGAGGTTCTATGAATCGAAATGTAGGAGCAGTAACAAACCGGGGTGTAGAGTTTAATATTACTGGTCGCGTACTTCAAACGGACGATTGGAATCTTGACTTGACATTGAACTTATCTCATAATAAGAATAAAGTTACAAAATTAGTACAAGAAGGTTCTACTAAAAATGCTATGGATAATGTAATTGTACATGAAGGATCTAGCGGTCAAGTTTTAGCAGTTGGTTATCCTATGGGAGCTTTCTTTGGTTACGAGTATAATGGAATTATTCAAAATCAGGAACGTATTGATGAACTGAATGCTTATGCAAAAGAAAAAGGAGAAACATATTATGATGGTAATACATTGAAACCCGGGCATCTTGAGATTAAAGACTTGAATGGTGATGGTAAAATTACGATTGATGATAGAGTAATCATTGCGAATCCTGATCCAAAATTCTTTGGTGGTTTCATAGGAAATCTTTCGTATAAGCGTTTTACTCTCTTTGCTAATTTTGGTTATCAGGTCGGTGGTAAAAAACAATACGGGAAAACATTACAAAATATTCCGGGCCAATTAACGGGATTAATTGATTATGGATTGAATGATCGTTGGTCTGATGATAATAAAAATGCAAAATATCCTGCTCTTTATATAGGCGATGGAGTCCCTCGTTTTACTGATATGGCTTTGCATAATGCTTCTTATTTACGTTTACAAGAAGTTCGTATTTCTTATGATTTGCCATTCCGTAAAGTAATAAGAGGGCAAGTTTATGTATCATCAACCAATCTGTTTACCATATCCTCTTATCCGGGAACAGACCCTGCTACTGTAAATACGACAAGTAATTTCGGTGGTAACTATGAAACATCATATCCGGGAATACGTTCATTCTCTGTTGGTTTGAAGTTTAGTTTATAATTTTAGAGAGATTATCAAATGAAAAAATATATAATGATAGCCCTATTAACATTGGGCGTTACATCTTGCCAATTGGTAGATGTTTTAGACAAGAAGCCGGAGTTTGAAGCTGACCTTGATGGAGCTATTACCAATCAAGAGTCTGTGGAACTTGCTTTAAATGGTATTTATTATTATCTTCCGGGAAATGGATTTAATGTAATTTTTCCTACAGTTTCAGGAAGTTTCAAGGCTGGTACAATGCTTCGCCAAGATCTTGTAACTGCTGGTAATGCTGTCTATTTTTCTGAACGTACTCTTCCAACTCTTGGATTTAGCGATCCGACAGAATGGGATTCGGATTACAGTATGATTAAGAATGCTAATTTTTTGGAATCTGCTTGTAATGCCATAGATGCAGGTGCTTTCAGTGGAAACAGAAAAGAGGAGATACTCGGTGAGATTGCTTTCTTAAAAGCTTTTGCTTACTTCCGTTTGATGACATATTATACAGAGTTTTGGGATGAAAATAGTAGTTATGGATTGATTATCCGTGATGAATTACCTGCTGTTTCAAACTCTTTGAAAAAACGTAGTTCTGTGAAAGAATCTTATGAATTAATTTTGGGCTATTTGAAAACTGCAATAGAGAAAGCTCCGGATTACTCTGCATCATATCAGGCTTCTAAAGAGGCAGCAATGGCTTTGAAAGCTAAAGTATTATTTTATAAAGGAGATTATGAAAATGCTTTAACTGCTATTAATGATGTTATATCGAAGGTTAGCCTGGAAAGTACATATGGTAATGTATTTGATAAAGCATCTACTTCAAAGGAAATTCTTTTTGCACGTGTGTTCGGCACAAAAGATGCTCCTAATACAAGTACCCGTTTAAGTGCATTTGGTAATAGTCCTAATAAAAATGAGGGATATTGGGGACCTACATCTACGTATGTAGATATGGTAGGTGATGATCCTCGTGCAAAAGATATATTCTCTAAAGTAGATAGTCTGGATAGTCGTGGTGTAGTGGCATATAATCTAAAGTCAATAAAAAAACTTTTGAATGAAAAGAACGATATGCCTGTTATCTACATGAGAACTGCAGAATTATATTTAATGAAAGCAGAAGCTATTTATAGGACAAACGGTTCGATTGCAGACTCTTATGGAGCAATTAAGCCTTTACGCAGTAGAGTAGGAGCGGATATTAAAGAACCGGCAACCCGTGAAGCATTGGAAGATGCACTGTTTAAAGAATGGTTGATCGAAATGTCTTTTGAATCATGGCATGAGTGGTTTGCTGCTATTCGTTTTGCAGGATTGAAAGCGGATAAGCCTAATTTTGAAAGATTACTTGCTATGAACGAGACAATGAAAAAAGCCTTGGATAAAGAATATGAAACCAGTCAGGACAAAGGTGATGCTTATTTGCAACGTATTAAAGATCGCCGTATCGAGATGATACCGACTGCCGAATTGCAATCCAACCATGAGGCAGTACAAAACCCCGGTTATTGATAACAGATGAAAAAGATGAAGAAAGTATATTTATTTGTAGTAATGCTTCTGTTTGCGTCATTTACAATGGCGCAAACAGGCATTACTTTCTTTCACGGAACATGGTCTGAAACAGTAGCCAAAGCCAAAGCTGAGAATAAACTCATATTTATTGATTTTTATACTCAATGGTGCGGACCTTGTTTGAACATGGCAGAAACAGTATTTATATTGCCTACAGTGGGGGATTATTATAATTCAACATTTGTGAATGCAAAGATTGATGCCGAACATGGTGAAGGTGTAGAATTGGCAAAAAAGTATGGGGTACGCAGCTATCCTACTTATGCTTATGTAGATCCTCAGACTGAAGAATTAGTACATCGCAGTGGAAGTAGACAAACGGCTGAACAGTTTGTTCAGACCGGTAAGAGTGCAACTGTTCCTACATTACGTTCTTTGTATTTGGAATCAGAATATAATAAGGGTAATAGGGATAAACAACTTTTAATTGATTACATTAATTATGAGAACTCTATCTATAAAAGAAATTTAGTTAGAACCGCCTTTGATGAGTTGATTAATGGAGGGGCAAAGTTAACTGAAACTAATGTTTGGGATTTGTATGTTAATACAATTTCAGGCGCAGATAATCCATATTTGCAGCAAGTTTCCGACAATTATGATGATTTCTGCAAATTATTTGGAAAATCGGTTGTGGATGCTAAGTTGGCGAAAGAGACTACTTATTGTGATACGGAAGTATTAGATAAATTATGTAGTTTTGAAGGAAAAGAATTTAATCGTCAGATGATTCTTATAAATAAGGATTTAAATGCGAAGCGTTATGATATGGTAATTAAAGGCATTGATGCGATGATTGCCGATCCGACAGTTAATCAACAAGACTTAATTTCGCGCCTTAGATTCATCGTTCGTTTAGGTCGCTCGGGTAGTGATATTCCGGACAGTTGGTTTTATAAATGTGTAGAATATCTTCAGTATATTGCATATAATATGTCTGACAGGCAAGATGCATATATTCATCAGGAATATGCTCAAGCATTGGAAGAAGTGCTTCGTCGTATGCCGGAGAAGAATATCCCGACATTTATTGCCAATAAACCTCTGCATGGGAAAAAAGAATATTCTATGCGTCCAGATGTATTGAAGCAAAAGCCGATGAAAAAGAAATAACTTAGGCTATGCATAATAATTAAAGGCTGATTCATTAAGAATCAGCCTTTCTTTGTATATAGCTCATTCATTTAACAAACTGTGTTTTTTATTTTATCCTATTCATAAATAGTGAAATACAATGCTGGTAATATTTTTATTACGAATGACTATAATCGTTTTATAATGACAGTGGAATAACAGAAGGCATTACTGTTTCCGAATAGTCACATTAAGTATTTCAACAGGGAGATTTAGCTCTTTTATCCTTACATATTAGCTTCTGCACATGTTGTGAGTAGCCTTACGCACATAATGTGTGGAAGCTTCATTACAATATGTGCATAAGTTTTTGCACATGATGTGCATAAGGAAATATATAGGGGCGGATTTATTAATTGATGGGTAGGAAATGCTTAGTTTATGGGTTGTTATGCAACAATCTTTTGCTTAAATAGCGTACGGGATACCACACGGAAAGGAAACCTACGATAATGACTGTGGCGAATATCAAGGCTACATCCCAGAAATGTACCCTGACAGGATAGGCATCTACAACGAAAGTTCCGGCAGTGTTTCCCAATGAAATGAAACCGAACTCTTGTTGGGCGAAGCAAAGCGCAACTCCCAATACAATGCCTATGACAGCTCCCATGAGAGTAATCATACGGCCTTCGAACAAGAAGATGCGTGAGATTAACTTATCATCGGCACCGAGGTTGCGAAGGGTTTGCACGTTTTCTTTCTTATCAATGATGAGCATGGACAGAGAGCCAATAACATTGAAACAGGCTATCAGCAGGATGAAAGTGAGGAATATATAGGAAATCAGCTTTTCTATCTCCATGATGCGGAAGACATCGGCTTGCTGTTCGTAACGGTCTTGCACAATGAAATCCTTTCCCAGCTTGCTTTGGATGGTTTTCTTTATGGAGTTGGTGTTAGCATCGGGCTTTAACTTCAACTCTATGGCAGACACTTCTGTTTGATAATCGAAGAGACGGCGGGCAAAGTCCAGTGAAGTAAGTATGTAAGCCCTGTCATATTTTTCTTGGTTCACTGCAAACACTACTCCCGGAGAGAACAAATAATCCTGAGTGAATGAAGCGGCAGGGTTAGCCATGTTTACCTTTTCGTTCCGTTTGGGTGCGTATATCTGCAACGGATCTACAAACTGTACTCCGGTGCCGAGGGTAGATACGAGTTCTATTCCCATTACTCCGTAATCCACAATGGAGTCGTGCAGAATAAACTCCCCTTTCCCGTAAAGGATGCTGTCTATCTCCGTCAGTTGCTCAAAGTTATCTTGCACTCCTTTGATGACTGCCATTGTTTGGCGATCTTTGTACTGCACCATGGCATTGTCTTCTAATGTTTCGGTAAGTATGGCTATTTGGGGCATGGAACGAAGGAAGTTAAGACGTTTGTCCTGCCCGTCGAATATCTTACCCGATGAGGCGGTTATCTTGATTTGAGGATCGAAAGCAGTGAAGTAAGAGGCTACAATGTCCTGGAATCCGTTGAACACAGAGAGGGTGCATACCAATGCGAGTGTGGCAAGTGCTACGCCACACACTGATATTCCCGAAATAATGTTAATCGCATTGTGCGACTTCTTCGAGAAAAGATACCGTTTGGCTATGTAGAACGGGAAGTTCACCGGTGCTTGTGTTGAGCCGTTTTATTTTAAAAGTTGGTCTATCTTCTCGATGTAGTCCAAAGAGTCATCAACAAAGAATTTGAGTTCGGGGATGATTCTTAACTGGTGGCGTACGCGGGTTCCCAGTTCGAATCGGATAGATTTCATGTTCTCATTGATGTTCTTTACAATCTCTTCGCTTTTGTCGGAAGGGAATACACTGAGATATACACGAGCCATGCTCATATCCGGGCTGATTCTCACTGCGCTTACCGAGATTAAAACACCATTCATTGCTTTGGTTTGAAGCAAGAATATCTCGCTCAACTCTTTCTGAATCAGGCGGGCAATCTTATTTTGTCTGGTCGTTTCCATATTATTATTTATTTTTCTTTCTTTCTTATAATTGTCAGACCGTCGCGGAGAGGAAGGATTACTTTTTCTACTCTTTCATCATTCGCTATCAGGTCATTGAACTTCTTTATTCCAATGGTTTGGTAATCGTTGCTGTGAGGTTCTTCCAATACATGACCGTCCCACAGGGTGTTGTCTGCAATGATGTATCCTCCGGGCGACAGTTTCTTCAGCACCATTTCATAATACTCGATGTATTTGCGCTTGTCTCCGTCAACGAAAGCCAAATCAAATTGTATATCCATTTGCGGAACCAGTTGCAAGGCATCTCCTATGTAGAACTTGATTTTGTCTGCATAAGCCGAGTTTTCCAGCCACGGACGGGTAAAGTATTCCTGCTCGTCGTTTATCTCAAACGTGTGGAGCATGCCTCCGTCTTCCAATCCTTCTGCAAGACATAACGCGGAATACCCGCTATATGTTCCGATTTCGAGTATTTGTTTGGGACGAATCATCCGGACGAACATCTTCAACATCCTTCCCTGCAAATGACCGGAAGCCATGCGGGGACGGAGTAGTTTTACGTGGGTATCGCGATAAAGGGCTTTCAGATAGTCGCTTTCTTCATCGATATGCTCCAGGATGTATTGGTCTAATGACTCGTCGGCTGCATTCATCGTCCTATAAAACTTGGCAACAAGTAATCTTTTGCTTTGTCGAGAATCGTACCCACTGTGTTTATTTCAAGGAAAGTAGTTCCTCCACCTTCGCCGAAGCTTCCGCTGAGGTATGCTATCATGTCCTTTTTTGCAAGTCGTCTTTCTTTCATCAATAAGTCCAGTGCTGCAAAGAAATAATGTTGTGCATTGTCTTTTTCTTCAAGGAAGATAGGAAGTACTCCGTAAGAGAGTGCCAACAGACGCATTGTTTTTTCATTGTAGCACATAGCCAAGACCGGATATTTGCCCCTGAAAGCTGCCACATAGCGTGCCGTACGTCCGGTATAGCTGTCCGTTAAAATTGCACGTATGTTCAGACGGGTGGTTGCCTTTACCGCTTGTTTGGCAAGGAAGGCTGTTACGTCATTGTTCTCAGGATTCAATGGGATGCGTATGTCGTTTTCTTCCAACTTATCTTTTTCTGCTTGTGCAGCGATGGTTGCCATTGTCTTTACTGCTTCCACCGGGTATTTACCGTATGCAGTCTCGCCGCTCAACATCAAAGCATCTGTGCGGTAATAGATTGCATTGGCAATATCAGTAACCTCCGCACGTGTGGGACGCGGGTTGTTTATCATTGTGTGCAACATTTGTGTAGCAACAATAACAGGTTTCTTGGCAAGAATACATTTCTTGATAAGGATGCGTTGAATTCCCGGAATTCTTTCTTGTGGGACTTCAATACCTAAATCGCCACGGGCAACCATTACCCCGTAAGCTACTTCAAGAATCTCGTCTATGTTGTCAACGCCTTCTTGATTCTCAATCTTTGCAATTATCTTGATAGGGCTGTTGTGCTCATCAAGGATTTTTTGAATATCAAGAACGTCCTGCTTGTTGCGCACGAATGAGTGTGCAATGAAGTCTATGTCTTTTTCTATTGCATACAGGATGTTTTTTCTGTCCTTCTCTGTAAGCGATGGCAAGTTGATGCGTACTCCCGGAACGTTTACGCTCTTACGGCTGCCTAAAGTCGCTTCGTTCTCCACCTCACAAAGCAGATAGTCGTCATGTTTTTCAACTACTTTAAGTTCAAGATCACCATCGTCGATAAGAATTTTTCCACCTACCGATAAGTCTCTGACAAAGTTAGGGTAAGAAACAGCGATGCATTCGCGGGTTGTTTCCAAATCGGGGTTGCCCACTACACGAACTTTGTCTCCGATAGCAAACGGAATGGGTTCGGCATTGGCTGTTGTTCTTACTTCAGGACCTTTCGTGTCCATTAGAATAGCTATCTTGTTGGATACTGTTCTTACATTGTTGATAATCTGGTCGAAACCTTCCTGTGTAGCATGAGCTGTATTCATACGTACTACATTCATTCCGGCATCGTATAGCTGTTTGAGGAATTCTACATCACATCTTCTATCTGAAATAGAAGCAACTATTTTCGTATACTTTTTCATAATCCCTATACCTTAAATATATATTATACCTGTTTTTATTAATTATTTGTTGAGCAATGCTTCGAGGGCAAGGCGGTAAGAGTTCAATCCGAATCCGCAGATTACTCCTTTACATGCACATGCTATCATTGAGACATGGCGAAAAGACTCTCTTGCATGTACGTTGGATATATGTACTTCGATGACCGGTGCCGTTACCGCTTTGATAGCATCCTGGAGTGCTATGGAAGTGTGAGTATAAGCCCCCGCATTCATGATAATACCATCATAATCAAAACCTACTTCGTGAATCTTGTTAATCATTTCCCCTTCCACGTTCGATTGATAGTAATCAATTTGAATATCAGGGTAGTTTTTACGAAGCTCGGCAAGATAGTCTTCAAAAGTAACAGCTCCATAAATAGAAGGTTCACGCTTGCCTAATAAATTGATATTAGGACCGTTAATAATTTGTATTCTCATAAGAATCTGTAGTCTTACTATTTTTAATATCTTTGTAGGAACACTTTTTCAGGTTGCAAAGGTAGAAAAAAGAAATGGAAATTAATGTAAAAACTAGTAAGAAGGATAAAAATAACCAACTCATACTTAAGTATAGGCAGTATTTGCTCTTGGAAAAATCTCTTTCCGAGAACACTTTAGATGCTTATATGCATGACCTGAGTAAGCTTCTGACTTATTTGGTTGAGAGAGATATTGATGTATTTGATGTTACATTGGACGACTTGTACTCTTTCATTGCAGGTTTACATGATAAAGTTACCGCCCGCTCGCAGGCAAGGGTTATTTCCGGTATTAAATCTTTCTATCGCTTTCTGATAATGGATGATTATATAAAGAGTGATCCTACCGAGTTGCTCGAAACTCCACAGGTTGGAATGAAGTTACCGGATGTTTTGTCTGTTCAGGAGATAGATGCTATTATCTCCGGAATAGATTTAAGCAAGAAGGAAGGTCAGCGCAACCGGGCAATACTGGAAACTTTGTATAGTTGTGGTTTGCGCGTATCTGAACTTGTTAACTTGAAATTATCAGACTTGTATTTTGATGAAGGATTTATAAAAGTAGAGGGAAAAGGAAGCAAACAACGGCTTGTGCCGATTTCACCGAGGGCTGTTAAAGAGATTACCTATTATTTTACGGATAGGAATCTGCTGACGATCAAAAAGGGGAATGAGGATTTCACGTTTCTTAGCAGAAGAGGAACCAAACTTTCGAGAATCATGGTTTTTCATATAATAAAAGAAGAGAGCGATAAGGCAGGAATTACCAAAAACGTAAGCCCCCATACTTTCCGTCATTCATTTGCAACCCATTTGCTGGAGGGGGGTGCAAATCTCCGGGCTATTCAAAGCATGTTGGGGCATGAGTCTATATCAACTACCGAAATTTATACGCATATCGACCGGGAAATGTTAAGAAGCGAGATACTGGAACACCATCCGCGAAACATAAAGTTTCGAAAAGAAAATGAACATTCCGACGAACAATAATCCATAAATATCGGTTTTACCTTATACGGATACCTCAAACTAACAAATATTATCATATAAATTAATATAATTTTTGCATAAGATTTGCCAATATATTGAAGAATTAATATCTTTGCCCCAAAGTTATGTAGACTAGTGATGGTCTTTTATTAAATGATTTCAATTACAAACATTTAATTTATATCAAAATGATGAAGAAGTTGTATTTGCCATTACTTATGGCACTTATCGTTGTCGGATTATCTTCTTGTAAGAAGATGGGTCCTTTGTCTCCTGATTACTTTACAGTAACTCCTCAAGTTTTGGAAGCTGTTGGTGGTAAAGTTCCCGCAACTATTAACGGTAAATTCCCTGAAAAGTATTTCAACAAGAAAGCTGTAGTAGAGGTTACTCCGGTTTTGAGATGGAATGGTGGTGAAGTTAAAGGTCAGCCAGCTGTATTCCAAGGTGAAAAAGTACAAGGAAATGATCAAACAATCTCTTACAAGGTTGGTGGAAACTACACAATGAAAGTTTCTTTTGATTATGTTCCGGAAATGGCAAAATCAGAATTGTATCTTCAGTTCAACGCTAAAGTTGGTAATAAAACAGTTAAAATCCCTGAAGTAAAGGTTGCTGACGGTGTTATTGCTACATCTGAATTGCTTGGTAAAACTGTAGGTAGCGCAAATCCTGCTAACGCAGCTGACGCTTTCCAACGTATTATCAAACAAGCTAAAGAAGCTAAGATCATGTTCCTTATCCAACAAGCTAACCTTCGTGCAAGCGAATTGAAATCTGCAGAAATTAAAGATTTCAACCAAGTTGTTGCTGATGTAAACGCTGATACTAAGGGTAAGAAGATCAACAATATCGAAATCTCTGCTTATGCATCTCCTGATGGTGGCATGGATTTGAATACTAAGTTGGCTGAAAACCGCGAAGGTAACACTGTTAAATACATGAACAAAGAATTGAAGAAAGGTAAGATCGATGCTGCTGTAGATTCTAAATATACAGCTGAAGACTGGTCTGGATTCCAAGAATTGGTTTCTAAGTCTAACATCCAAGATAAAGAACTTATCCTTCGCGTTCTTTCTATGTATAGCGATCCTGAACAAAGAGAAACTGAAATCAAGAACATTTCTTCAGTTTACAAAACTTTGGCTGACGAAATCCTTCCTCAGTTGCGTCGTTCTCGTTTGACTTTGAACTATGACTTGATCGGTAAGTCAGATGCTGAAATCATGGAATTCTTCAACAGCGATCCTAGCAAATTGAACGTAGAAGAAATTCTTTACGCTTCTACATTGACTAACGATCCTGCTAAGAAAGAAGCTATCTATACTAAGACTACTCAGTTGTATCCTAACGATTACCGTGCATACAACAACTTGGGTGAATTAGCATTCAGAAATGGTGATCTTGCAAAAGCTGAATCATTTGTAAACAAAGCTGCAAGCATCAATCCTTCTGCTTCTGAAGTTAACATGAACCTTGGTTTGATCGCTCTTGCTAAGGGTAACAGAGCTGCTGCTGAAAGCTATTTGGCTAAAGCTTCTGGTGCTAAAGAATTGAACGAAGCTCTTGGTAACTTATATGTTGCTCAAGGACAATATGAAAGAGCTGTAAACGCATTCGGTGACACTAAGACTAACAGTGCTGCTCTTGCTCAGATCCTTGCTAAGGATTACAACAAAGCTAAGACAACTCTTTCTGGCGTAGCTACTCCGGATGCTTATACTGACTATTTGATGGCTGTATTAGGTGCAAGAACAAACAATGCATCTATGGTAACTAGCAGCTTGGCAAGTGCAGTTAAGAAGGAAGTTTCTTTGGCTAACATGGCAGCTAACGACCTTGAATTCGCTAAATATGCTACTAATGCTGATTTCCTTAAAGCTATTGGTAAGTAATAAGTGACTTTATAGAAAGTAATATAGGGCGAGGCTACTCATCTGAGTAGCCTCGCTTTTTTATGTCTTCTAATTGAAATTATCCGATGAAACATGCCTTTGCTTAGAAACAAATTAACTAACTTCGCACAAAATATAGTTAGACATGAAGAATGTAAGCTTGATAATTATTTCTATACTTTGTTTATCCGGATGCGGTAAAACGTCCGATAAGTTTGTATTGAAGGGTGACATCAAAGACTTGGGCAATGATACGATACTTGTATATGGACTTGATGAAAACAGAGATAGGATAGATACCATATATACGGAAAACGGGAAGTTTGACTATGAGATCAATGTAGATACAATTACACCTGTTGCCTTTTTGTTCGGAAAGCTTGGTGAGGAATGTATTGTTTATGCCGATAAAGGATTAAAATCTACTATGACAGGTGATCGTCTTTCGCTCCATGCTTTACAGGTTAAAGGCGGTATTCTTAATGAAGAGTTGTCCGCATTCAGGGCAACCCTCTCCGGCTTGCCTCAGGATTCGGCAGTGACGGTAAATCAAGCAGAGGTATTTATACGTAGTCATCCTTTTTCTTTGGTAAGCATCCATTTGCTTGATAAATATTTTGTCCAGACACCTTATCCCGATATTAATAAGATTAAGGAATTGCAGAAAACCATGAGTGGTGATCTGCTGGATAATTCTTATATGAAACGTTTGGGGGAAGTTCTGGACAGGCAGAAGACTTTGCTGGTAGGTTCCCGTTCTCCATACTTTGTCAATAAGAATCAGAAAGGGGAATCTATTAATCTGAATACCTTTAAAGACAAATATCTTTTAATTGATTTCTGGGCTTCATGGTGCGACCGCTGTATGGAAGAGCAAGCAACATTGAAGAAACTCAATAAGAAATATAAGAAAGAGAAGTTCGCCATTCTGGGAGTATCATTGGATATTGAAAAGGATAAATGGAAAGAAGCCATAAAGAAGGACACCTTGAGTTGGGAGCAGATTACCGATTTCAAAGGATGGGAGAATACGGTAGTCAGACAATTCGGAATAAATACACTGCCAAGTAATGTGTTGCTTGATACCAGTGGTAAGATAATAGCTACAAATCTGACAAAAGAGGAACTAACCGATAAGTTGGAAGAAATATTTAAATAAATCACAAACATAAATGCTCGTTAAAGTTTTTGGTGCTGCTGTTCAAGGGATTGACGCAACGATAGTCACAATTGAAGTCAACAGCTCCAGAGGCTGTAAATTCTATTTGGTAGGTTTACCTGACTCGGCTGTGAAAGAGAGTCACGAACGTATTCTTTCTGCTTTTCAGGTCAACGAATATAAGTTTCCTACATCCAAGATTGTAATCAATATGGCTCCGGCCGACATACGTAAGGAAGGTTCTTCCTATGATTTGCCTCTTGCCGTAGGGATGCTTGCTACATCTAAGATTATAACAACCGACAAACTTTTCAATTATCTTATTATCGGTGAACTGAGCCTTGACGGAAGCTTGCAACCGATAAAAGGGGCATTGCCCATTGCTATTAAAGCCCGTGAAGAAGGTTTTGAAGGAATGATTCTGCCAGAACAGAATGCCCGCGAAGCTGCTGTTGTCAATAATCTTAAAGTGTATGGCGTAAAGAATATCAAAGAAGTAGTGCAGTTCTTCAATGATGAGACGGCATTGGAACCTACCATTGTCAATACACGTGAAGAGTTCTATACGCGGCAGACAGCTTTCGATCTCGATTTCTCCGATGTAAAAGGACAGGAGAATGTGAAACGTGCATTGGAAGTAGCTGCAAGCGGAGGACATAATGCAATTTTAGTCGGTGCTCCGGGAAGCGGAAAGTCCATGATGGCTAAACGTTTGCCGTCCATTCTTCCTCCTTTAACCTTAGGAGAAAGCCTTGAAACGACAAAGATACATTCCGTAGCAGGGAAGCTGGGAAAAGAAACTTCACTGATAGCCAAGCGTCCATTCCGCAGTCCTCATCACACCATTTCTCAGGTTGCTATGGTGGGCGGTGGCTCTTATCCCCAACCCGGAGAGATAAGTTTGGCACATAATGGAATACTGTTCTTGGATGAATTGCCCGAATTTAGCAGAAGTGTGCTCGAAGTGCTCCGTCAACCGCTTGAGGACAGGCAAATATCTGTTTCACGTGCCCGGATGAATGTAGAGTTTCCTGCCGGGTTCATGTTGATTGCTTCCATGAATCCCTGTCCTTGCGGATACTATAATCATCCCATCAAAGCATGTGTATGCAGTACGGCTCAGGTACAGAAATACCTGAATAAAATATCAGGGCCTTTGCTCGACCGTATTGACATACAAATTGAAATCATTCCCGTTCCTTTTGAAAAGATGTCGGATAAGCGCCCCGTAGAAACAAGTGAAGCTATCAGGGCGCGTGTGATGAAAGCACGCCGGATACAGGAAAAACGTTTTGCCGGCTGTCCGGGTATTTATTGTAATGCCCAAATGACCTCTAAACTATTGGCGCAGCATGCACAATTGGATGAAGCAAGTCTGCGTTTGTTGAAAGGGGCGATGGTAAGATTAAACCTGTCTGCCCGTGCTTATGACCGTATATTGAAGGTTGCGCGAACTATTGCCGACTTGGAAGGAAGTGAAAACATCACAGCCTCCCACTTAGCTGAAGCCATCGGTTACAGAAACTTGGATAGAGAAAACTGGGCGAGATAATTCTCAACTCTCAACTCTTCTCAATTCTAATACGTGCATCCACTGCAATGACATCTTTGTCCGTTGCCAGCAATGGGTTAATATCCATTTCTTTTATCTCGGTGGCAAAGCGGAGCAGGGAAGAAAGCCGCACAATGATTTCGGCAAACTTATCTTCGTTAACTCCCTTTTGTCCACGAGTTCCCTGAATAATCTTGTAAGCCCGCAAAGAATGAATCATGGAGTATGCTTCTTCATAAGACAGCGGTGCAAGACCGGAAGATACATCTTTCAGCACTTCCACAAAGATACCTCCCAAACCGCAAAGCACCACGTGTCCGAACTTCTCTTCATACTTGGCGCCGATAAACAATTCCGTGCCTTTCAACATCGGTTGAACCATGACGGAAGTCACTTCGGGAATCTTCATCATGCGGTCGAACTCCAATGCAAGGTGCTCTTCCGATTTGATGTTCAATACTACTCCTCCCACATCCGATTTATGGATAGGTCCTACCACTTTGGCAACAACCGGAAAGCCGCAACGGCGGGAAAAAGCGAGAATCTCCTCCTTTACTGGCGATACAAACTCGGGAACAACAGGAATGCCGGCGGCATGCAGAAGCGCCTGTACATAATGTGGCTCAATGTAACCGTTTGCCGGAATCGAATCAATGATGCGGCGTATCTGTGGAACATCCACTCCAAACAATTCTATCTCTTTCACTGCCGGGGCGGGAACGTTCATAATGCGGGCAAGCGTAGTGCCGAGAGTCACTTCATCGGCAAAGTTCACGTGTCCTTTCTTCAGGAATACCTCCACTTCCTTTCCGGCTGTGTGGATGGACGGTAGCACCGGGAAGATAGGTTTCTTCGGAGCTATCATCTTTTGGTGAAGCACTTCGTACACATCATACATCTTCACCAGTCCCGGTGTGCCGAAGATTGCCATGATGGCATCTATGTTGTCTAGCTTGTCCTCACAATAATCGAGTGCGGTTTTCAGGTTCTGCGGTGTGCCTGTTGCAAGGATATCTATCGGGTTTCCTACCGATGCTCCCGGAAGCAACTGCTCTTTCAGTTCTTTGGCAAGTTCGCCTTCCAGCTTGGGAACGTTCATTCCTCCTTTGGATAAAGCGTCGGTGAGCATCACTCCCGGACCTCCTGCATGGGTGACAATGGCAAAGTTTTTTCCTTTCAACGGCGGAAGTGTGAATACACAACCTGCCGTAGTCAGTTCCTCGCGGGAGAAACAGCGCACAATGCCTGCCTTGCGGAAAAGAGCTTCGACAGCAGAATCCGAACTTGCAATGGCGCCTGTGTGTGAAGATGCGGCACGGCTTCCGCTTTCCGAGCTTCCTGCCTTAATAGCCGCAATGCGGCATCCTTTGCGGATAAGCGAAGAAGCGTGAAACAGCAACCGGTCGGGATCGCCTATGCTTTCTATATAAAGGAGTTTTATCTTGGAATCTTTCTCTGCGTCAAAGTGTTCATCCATGTATTGCAGCACATCTTCCACGCCGATCTGTTTGGCATTTCCCACAGACCACACAGAGTTGAATTGCAAACCTTTGGTCACAGCACTTTCAAGAATAAAGACAGCCGTTGCGCCCGAACTGGAAATCAAATCTACTCCTTGCGGATGCAATGTCGGGATAGGTTGGGTGAACACACTGTGGTGGCAAGTATTCAGCAGCCCGATGCAGTTTGGTCCGATCAATGCCGCACCATATTTGTCGGCGCTTTCCAGTATCTTGTCTTCCAATAATGCTCCTTCGTGAGTCTCTTCGCCAAAGCCTGCCGATAAGATGATAAAAGCCCTTACCCCTTTATCCCGTGCAAGTGTTTCCACTGCATCCGGGCAAAGTGCCGCAGGAATGGCAAGCACGGCAAGGTCTGTTTGCGGAATGTCTTCCACACTCGCAAATGCTTTCACGCCTTGTACTTCTGTTTCTTTGGGATTCACAGCACGGAGTTCGCCTTTATACTTCCCGCTTATCAGATTTCTCAGAATAGCTCCTCCCGGTTTCTGTGTATTATTGGATGCACCTACTACAACAATGCTCTCGGGGCATAGTAACTGCTTTGTTATCATAATGATAGTTTTAGATGAATACTAATGTGACAAATATACAATTATTTATTTTAATTTGTCATTTTCTGCCGAATAAGATTACTGAATGTATGGATAATCAGTCTTTTTTTTCTCGTCGATTTTAGTTCCTCACAACTGTGAGGAAACTTCTTCATATCTGTGCGCAAGCTTCCTCACGGTTGTGCGCAAACTTCCTCACGGCTATGAGGAACTAAACTGTTCAGGGCGTTTGTCAAAATATGAACGGCAAACGATTAAATAGTACTGATTAAATACAGAAAAACTTCTGATGAATAGCTGTTTTACTGAAATAATTCTGTATAAATGCTTGTGATATAAAAGATAATGCTTACCTTTGCACGCTCAAAGCAATATTTATATATCAAAACAAAATCTAAGAATTATGTATTTAGATGCAGCTAAAAAAGAAGAAATCTTTGCGAAGTACGGAAAGTCTAATACTGATACTGGCTCAGCTGAGGCCCAGATAGCTTTATTTTCATACCGTATTTCACACCTGACTGAGCACTTGCGCAGCAACAGAAAAGATTATAGCACAGAGAGATCATTGACAATGTTGGTAGGAAAGCGTCGCAGACTGTTGAACTACTTGAAAGACAAAGATATCAACAGATATCGTGCCATTGTTAAGGAACTCGGCTTAAGAAAGTAAGTTTCTTTACTTGCAAAGACATTAAAAGGTTATCATCCCGATGGGTGATAACCTTTTTTTTGTGATAAATTTATAGCTATTAGTTGCTGAAAGTTAAAGTTTTAGTTACATTTGCGCCTCAGTGGTTACAGATTAATATAAAACTAATAATATGGACAATAGCAAGATTGTGGGGGAAAAGATTAAGTCTCTCCGTGAAACGAAAGAAATCAGTGTCGAAGAATTGGCAGAACGCTCGGGGTTATCATTGGAACAAGTGCAGAGAATTGAACAAAATGTAGATTTGCCTTGTCTTGCTCCGCTAATCAAAATAGCCCGTGTATTGGGTGTCCGCTTAGGCACTTTCCTTGATGATCAGGATGAACTCGGACCGGTAGTTTGCCGTAAGTCCGAATCAAACGACTCTATCAGTTTCTCAAACAATTCTACGCATTCACGCCGTCACATGCAATATCATTCGCTGTCTAAAGCGAAAGCCGACCGTCACATGGAGCCGTTTATCATTGACGTAGCTGCAACTTCCGAAACAGATTTTGTTCTTTCTTCACACGAAGGTGAAGAGTTCATCATGGTAATGGAGGGAGTAATGGAAATCAGTTACGGCAAAAATACCTATGTGCTCGAAGAAGGCGACAGCATTTATTATGATTCTATCGTACCTCATCATGTGCATGCTTTTGAGGGACAGGCTGCCAAGATACTGGCAGTGATTTATACACCTATTTAATAACGGGGCATTAAACATGGAATTATTCGACAGAACTCTTGGGGGATGGCTTGAACATTGGGCTGAAATTACTCCCGATAAGGAATACATTGTATATTCCGACCGTAATCTCCGTTTCACGTGGAAGCAGTTTAACGAACGGGTGGACAATATGGCAAAAGGGTTGCTTGCTATCGGGGTTACTAAAGGTTCGCACGTGGGGCTTTGGGCATCGAATGTACCCGATTGGCTGACTTTTCTTTATGCCTGTGCCAAGATAGGTGCGGTGTGTGTCACGGTGAACACAAACTATAAGCAGTCTGAATTGGAATACCTGTGCGAAAACTCCGACATGCATACTCTTTGCATTGTAAACGGGGAAAAGGACAGCGATTTTGTTCAGATGACCTATACCATGCTTCCCGAGTTAAAGACTTGCCAGCGCGGGCATTTGGATAGTAAACGTTTCCCGCGGATGAAGAATGTTATCTATGTGGGACAGGAAAAGTTCCGTGGAATGTACAACACCGCCGAAATTCTTTTGCTTGGCGATAATGTGGACGATTCCAAACTGACTGAAGCAAAGAAACAGGTGAACTGCCACGACATAGTCAACATGCAATACACCTCCGGCACCACCGGATTCCCGAAAGGGGTGATGCTTTCTCATCATAATATTGCCAATAACGGTTTCCTTACAGGTGAGCACATGAAGTTCACAGCCGATGACAAACTCTGCTGCTGTGTTCCTTTGTTCCACTGCTTTGGTGTGGTATTGGCTTCCATGAATGTATTGACTCACGGCTGCACTCAGGTAATGACGGAACGATTTGATCCGTTGCTTGTGCTTGCTTCCATTCATAAAGAACGCTGTACGGCTGTTTATGGTGTTCCCACTATGTTTATCGCCGAATTGAATCATCCCATGTTCGATATGTTCGACTTGACTTGCTTGCGCACCGGTATTATGGCGGGATCGCTTTGTCCGGTAGAGCTGATGAAGAAGGTGGAAGAAAAGATGCATATGAAGGTGACAAGTGTGTATGGCTTGACGGAAACATCGCCGGGTATGACACACAGCCGCATTGATGATCCTGCGGAAGCGCGTTGGAATACTGTCGGACGTGACTTTGAATTTACCGAAGTAAAGGTCATTGATCCCGAAACGGGAGAAGAATGCCCCGTAGGAGTACAAGGTGAAATGTGTAATCGCGGCTATAATACCATGAAAGGATATTATAAAAATCTACAGGCAACGGCCGAGGTGATTGATAAGAACGGTTTCCTTCATTCGGGAGATTTGGGAGTAATGGATAAAGACGGTTATTACCGCATTACAGGACGTATCAAAGATATGATTATCCGCGGAGGTGAGAATATTTATCCTCGTGAGATAGAAGAATTCTTGTATCAGTTCCCCGGTGTGAAAGACGTTCAGGTTGCCGGTATTCCTTCAAAGAAATATGGTGAGGAAGTCGGTGCTTTCATTATCCTGCATGACGGAGTGGATGTGCACGAATCTGATATTAAGGAGTTTTGCAAAGGCAAGATTTCCCGTTACAAGATACCTAAGTATATCTTCTTCATTAAGGAGTTTCCGATGACAGGCAGTGGAAAGATCCAGAAGTTCAAACTGAAAGATGTAGGTTTGCAGCTTTGTGCCGAACAGGGAATAGAAATTATCTGATGATATATAGCAAGGGCGGATGTGAATATCCGCCCTTGTTGTTTTATTCTGTTATATACTTGGATAATACTTTCTTTAGTTCTGTCACGGCAATGGGTTTGGTAATAAAATCATTGCATCCTGCGTTGAGTGCTTCTTTCTTATCTGTATCGAAAGCAAATGCCGTTAATGCAATGATAGGGATTTCCAATGACAGTTCCCGGATTATCTCAGTAGCTTCCAAGCCATCCATTTCCGGCATTTTGATGTCCATTAATATTATGTCGGGACTTTCGGACTTAAATAAGTCAATTGCTTCAATTCCGTTGTGGGCACGATATAATTGATACTTCTTGCCAAGCAACGCTTTTAGCAGCAAATAGTTGCTGTCTATGTCTTCGGCGATTAATATACTTTTTCTGGCGTTATTTGTTTCTATGTGTGGTGTGATTGTTTTGGTTTCTTCGTTCATATCTTTTTTCTCTTGTGTATTTTTCTTTGTGTAGGGTACTGAGAAGTGGAAAATAGATCCTCGTCCTTCTATTGATTCCACCCAGATGTTGCCGCCGATCTTTTCCACAATCATTTTGCAAATGGCTAATCCCAGCCCTGTGCCTTGTGCGAAGCTGTTCAGTTTGACAAAACGTGAAAAGATATGTTCCACTCTTTCGTGTGGAATGCCTATGCCGGTATCTTTTACATAGAATTCGATAACGTCTTCTTTCCGGTAGAAACCGAAGCGTATATTCCCTTCATGGGTGAACTTTATAGCATTGGTAATCAAGTTGGTGATAACCTGTGCCAATCTGTTGGGATCTGTAATAAGTGTTATGTCTTCTTCATTCTCTTCAAAGATGAGTGAAACTCCCGGTTGGGTTTTATTTTGCTGGGTTTCGTAGATACATTTGCATAATTCGATAGGTTTGGTAGGTCTGTTAATGAATTCAAGAGTACCTGCTTCTATCTTTGATAAGTCGAGGATGTCGTTAATCAGTTGTAATAGCAAACCTGCATTATTGTCAATGATCTCGGAATATTGTTGCCTTTCTTCATTGCTTTCTGATTCGTTGAGCAGCTTGGCAAAACCTACAATAGCATTGAGGGGAGTGCGGATTTCGTGGCTCATATTGGCAAGGAAAGCCGATTTCAGTTTATCCGATTGTTCCGCTTTTATCTTTGCTGCAATTAGTTCTTTGGTGGTTTTATTGAGTGCCTCTTGTGCTTTAACCGTTTCCGTCACATCGCGGCACATAATGAGAACATATTCTTGGTCGAGTGGGAAGATCCGGTTTTCATAGTGATGCAGTTCGCCGTCTACAATCAAATCGTGATGGGCAGTGGAACATTTTCCGGTCTTAATAACTTTAATGAGATTTTGCTTGATGTTGTTATATGCTTCGGGAGGAACGATTTCCGACATGTGCATGCCTATTAATTGTTCTCCGGGTTGCCCCACATGGTTTGTTTCTTCGGAAGAGGCCAGGTCTACCAATATTTCCGAATGGGAGAATACCGTCAGCATATCGGGAAGTGCCCCTAATATATCAATCGCATATTTTTCTTTGAAACGCTGTTGAGCAGCTTTTGGGCTTTGGACCTTTTGTATCTGTTCAGAGAGCAATTTGTTTTGGGATTCAAGTTCCTTGATTCTTTCAACTAATTCTTCTTTGGATAAATTGAGGTATGATTCCATGGTATTTGCACATTGCGGATTGATATAATTACAAATATATAATATATTATTTAAATAGAACACGAATTACATGCTTTAACATTGTATTTTTATTACACAATGAAAACATGTAATTCGTGTTTTGATATGGAAATAATAAACTCTAGGTTTTCTACCCGGGATAAACTAAATTAGCATCCGTCATATGTTCTAACACCTCATGCAGATATTTGGCAGATTCCCATTTCGCCATAGGAAGGTCATGCAGCAAGCAATTGCCGCAATCTTTCGGGGCTGTGCCGGGAACTTCTCCTTCATATTCGGCTACAAAACGAAAAGTTTCCTGCATAAGTTCTACAATGTCTTTGGATTGCAAGTCGCCTTTCATTAATAAATAGTTACCGGTGAGGCATCCCATCGGTCCCCAATATACAATTTTGTCTGCCCATACAGGATGGTTGCGCAGATAGGTTGCTGCCAGATGCTCGATAGTGTGTAATGCACCTTGTCCTAAAGCCGGCTCACGGTTAGGCTCTTTCATGCGAATATCAAATGTAGTTACTGTTTCTCCGCCTATCTGGTCTTTGCGTGACACATAGATTCCGCGTAGAAGGCGAATGTGGTCAATGGTAAAACTGGGTATTGTTTTCATATTCTTTATTGCTTTATTAAATTTCGTTTGGTAAAGAAGAGAGGAAAGCATGGGTTACTTTGAAGGAACGGTCGGCCATTTCTCCCCAGAAATTAAGATATTGCTCAAAATGGTTATCCGTTCCCGGAGTATCACTGATAATGCGGAAGCTGATAAACGGAACCTTGAACAAATGGCAAACATGTGCTATGGCTCCCGATTCCATATCTACTGCCAGACCTTCGGGAAAGGCGGCTTTAATGGTATCAAGCTCTTGGCGATCGGTTATGAATTTGTCTCCACTGCAAATCAGTCCGCTATGTATGTTTGTTATTTCCTGCTCTAACTGAGTGGCATGTTCTAATAATGTTGAGTTTCCTTCAAAGTAAAGAGGTAAACCTTGCATTTGTCCGTAGGCATTCCCGTCTCCGCACCACACATCATGGTATACAATTTGGTTGCTTACCACTACATCCATTACTTTCAGGCAAGTGTCTATGCCACCTGCTACTCCTGTACTGATAATGCAGTCCGGTTCACAGACACGTATAAGTTCCGTTGTCCCGACAGCGGCATTTACTTTTCCTATTCCGCATTGGGTAAGGATGAATGTGTTATCGCCTATATTGCCTTCCATGAAACGAAAGCCTTTGTCTGTCTTTTCAACCTTGCTTTCTAATAGTCCGATTAGCTGCTCATGTTCAACATCCATGGCGCTTATTACTCCTATTCTCATATTTCCTTTAATGTTTAGAATTGCAAATGTAGTGTTTTTCTATGGAAAATACGGGAGTAAGTGCTATCTTTGTGCGCTAACATTAAATAATATAGATAGTTATGGACTTACTTAAAAGAGCACTCCCCGATATTATTGCTGTCCTTTTGTTTATCTTAATTTCCGTTGCTTATTTTGCTCCGGCCGAGTTTGAAGGAAGAATCCTTTCGCAGGAGGATTCTCTTGCCGGTATCGGTGCCGGTAGAGAGGCGCAGGAATATTTGGAGAAGACGGGCGAACGTACCCGATGGACAAATTCAATTTTTGGTGGAATGCCCACTTACCAGTCGGCTCCGAGTTATAATTCTTCGACTTCGCTTAGATTGGTTGAGAAAGTCTATCGCTTATTTATTCCCGGTAATGCGGGACTTGTGTTTATCCTGTTGTTAGGTTTTTATATTTTGCTGAGGGCATTCAATTATTCTGCCCTGCTTTCTGCATTGGGAGCTATTATCTGGGCATTCTCCTCCTATTTCTTTATTATTATTGCGGCAGGACATCTTTGGAAGTTCATTACTCTTGCATATATTCCTCCTACGATAGCCGGAATGGTTTGGGCATATCGCGGCAAATATCTGCTTGGCGGATTAATGACCGCTTTGTTTGTTGCCTTGCAAATACTCTCCAACCACGTGCAGATGACGTACTATTTCTTGTTCGTCATGCTGTTTATGGCAATAGCTTATTTTGTAGATGCTTACCGTAAGAAAGAACTGCCTCGTTTCTTCAAGGCAACGGGGATATTGGTTGTCGCTGCTTTGATAGGCATTTCCATTAACTTGTCAAACTTATACCATACTTATCAATACAGTAAAGAAACCATGCGTGGCAAGTCTGAGTTGGTGAAGCCCGAAACAAAACAGGACGACCAAACAAAGAGCGGACTTGAACGCAGTTACATTACACACTGGAGTTACGGCATCGGCGAAACTTTCTCTTTGTTGGTTCCTAATGTAAAAGGAGGTGCTTCCGTTCCTTTGTCCAAAAACGAAGATGCGATGAAGAAAGCCGATCCTACTTATATGAGTATTTATAATCAGATAGGACAATATTGGGGCGAGCAGCCGTTTACATCCGGACCTGTTTATGTGGGTGCTTTCGTGGTAATGCTTTTTATTCTGGGATTATTTATCGTAAAAGGACCGATGAAATGGGCTTTGCTTGCTGCAACAATTCTTTCCATACTATTGTCATGGGGTAAGAACTTCATGGGGTTCACGGATTTCTTCCTTGATTATATTCCTATGTATGATAAGTTCCGTGCGGTTACTTCCATTCTGGTTATAGCCGAATTTACCATTCCTTTGCTTGCTGTGATGGCATTAAAGGAGATTGTAACGAAACCGCAGGTGCTGAAAGAGAACCTGAAATACCTTTATATCAGTTTCGGACTTACGGGAGGTATCGCATTACTGTTTGCACTTGCTCCCAAGTTCTTCTTCCCGTCTTATGTGTCATCGGCAGAGATGCAGGCACTTCAAGGAGTGGGCGAGCATTTCACTCCTATTGTAAATAACCTCACGGAAATGCGTGTGAGCATATTTACGGCTGACGCATGGCGCAGCTTCTATATTATTGTTGCGGGTACATTGATGTTACTTGCCTATAATATGGGTAAACTTAAGGCTCGTTGGATGATAACAGCAATCGCTGTTCTTTGCCTGGTGGATATGTGGTCGGTGAATAAACGTTATTTATATGACGAGCAGTTTGTGGAAAAGCATCAGCGCGAAGTTTCTTATCAGAAAACTCCTGCCGACGAATATATCTTGCAAGATAAAGCGTTGGATTATCGTGTGCTCAACCTTGCATCAAATACATTCAATGAAAACAATACCGCATACTGGCATAAGAGTATCGGAGGTTATCATGCTGCCAAACTTCGACGCTATCAGGAGATAATAGATTACCACATCGAAAAGGAAATGAACACACTTCGCCAAGAAGTGGTAAAGGCAGGCGGAGACATGGCTCAGGTGAACCCGAACGGCTTCCCTGTGTTGAATATGCTGAATACCAAATACTTCATTTTCCCCGGTGAGGGAGGGAAAACCATTCCTGTACAGAATCCTTATGCTTTCGGCAATGCATGGTTTGTGAACAGGGTGGAATATGTGAATAATGCCAATGAAGAAATAGAAGACCTTGATAAGTTTAACTTGCAGGAAACGGCTGTTGTGGATGCTAAATTCAAGGAAACGTTGAACGGTGTACAAGCTGCATTTAAGGATTCTTTGTCAAGCATAACCATCACGGCTTATCAACCTAACGAATTGACTTATAAAACGAACAATGCCAAAGACGGTGTAGCTGTATTCTCCGAAATATATTATCCGGGCTGGACGGCAACTATCGACGGCAAAGATACACCGATAGGCCGTGCCGATTATATTCTCCGGGTGATGAATATCCCGGCAGGAGAACATACCGTTGTAATGAAGTTCGATCCGAAGTCATTGCATACTACCGAAGGTATTGCTTATACCGGGCTTGCATTATTAATTATCGGTGCAGTTATAGTCATTGTGATGGGAGTAAGGAAAAAGCATGACGATAAGTGAATTTGAAGAAAGCTTTCGATGTTTATATCGTCCCTTGGGTATGTACGCATTGCGTTATACCCAAGACGTAGACGACGCGGAAGATATTGTTCAGCAAGCTTTTGCCGATATTTGGGAAAAGCTTTCCTCCGGTATGGAGATTCATAACTTAAAGGCTTATTTATATCAGGCGGTTCACAACCGTTCTCTTTCATTTGCTGCCGAGCATTCTAATATCATTCATCAAGACATTCCGGAAACGGAGGACGATATGGAAGAACGTATTTCCACTTCGGAACGTGATGCCCGTTTGTGGACTGCCATTGATAACCTGCCACCCCAACGGCAAAGAATATTTCTTCTCTCCAAACGTGATGGACTGACTTATCAGGAAATTGCCGATGAACTGAACTTATCGGTAAAGACAGTTGAGCACCAAATCAGTAAAGCTTTGAAGACACTGCGCGACACTGCATATAAAATCTATTTGTTCTTTTTCGGATAAAAAAGTTTCTTTCGGAGTGGGGGTAATTTCCCTTTTGCCTGTCTAAGGGGTATATGTCTAAAATCTATTAGGTATGAAGCAAGAAGAAGAGGAAAATATCCGGTTTGTTGCAAAGTTCTATCGGAAAGGGAAAATGAATACTTCCCGTGCATGGAAGGACTTGAATATTGCCCATTCCAAAGATAACCGCAAATATTTATTATTCCGCCGGATAGCATCGGTTGCAGCAATAGTCTGTTTGGTTGCAGGATTGAGCTATTGGCTGACGAACCGTGAACGGCACGACTGGGTTGTGGTTTCGGCTTCCAAAGGAGATAAAGAATTAGTATTGCCTGATAAAACCCATATAACACTGGCAGCAGGAAGCTCCCTCCGTTATGACCGTTTGGCATATGGCAAGGACGGACGAAATGTGATACTGAGCGGAAAGGCATTTTTCTCTGTGAAGCATTTGGCGGATAATCCTTTCAAGGTAGAGACTGTACTTGCCGATGTGCAGGTTCTCGGAACATGCTTCCAAGTACAGGCATTTGTAGATAGCACTCTGGTTGCTGTTGAGTCGGGAAAAGTACGTTTCTCGGACGGGGCGCACGATGAGGCTATCCTTACCAAAGGAATGCATGCTTCCATTCGTAAGGGAGAAAACATACTTGTTTCTTCTGCTTCCGCTCCGAATGCTTTTGCATGGAAAACACACGTCTTTGTTTATCAGGACATTCCGCTTACTACTATTATAAGGGAATTGGAAGAAGTATATAAAGTGCATATATCGGGTATTCCGGATAAAGAAATGCGTTTAACTACTTCATTCGATAATTTGCCTGTCAATGATATTATTGACATTATCAACCAGACACTCGACATAAACTTAATAACCAGACCTTGATGCAATTCTATTCTAAACTATTGTTCATTCTATTCCTTTGCTTCTTCTTTGCAGAAGGGGCAAAGGCAATAGAAGAACATGAACCGACTGTTTCTCTGAATGTGAAGCAGCGTCCTTTACGGGAGATATTCAGTGAGATTACCCGGCAAACGGGAATGAGTTTCTCTTATGAGTCGTCTTTACTGACGAAAGTACCCGGTGAACTGACTTTTCACTCGGTGAATGAACCTCTGTCCGTGACTTTAAAACGTCTTTTCACAATGGTACCTTTAAACTACCGGGTGATAGGGAAATATATCATATTGAAAAAGAAATCGAATAAGATAACAATCAGCGGGTTTGTTTCGGATAAATATTCTATGGAATCTCTTGCAGGTGCTTCTGTTTATGAGTTCAAAACCCGTAAAGGAACAACGAGCAACGGCAGTGGTTTCTTCAGTTTGACTATGGAAGAGGGGGAAACCGAGTTGGAAGTTTCGTATGTAGGTTATCAGCGATATAAACTGCATTTCCCTTATTTGCGGAAAGATACGGTCATCCGAATTCCGATGATTACCAACGAACGCCTTCAGGAAGTAGTGGTTATTGGCAATCAGGCAGTGCAGGAACCTGTTCTTATTCCGCAAATGGGCTCTTTGAAACTGTTGCAACACACGGTAAAAAGCATTCCGGTTATGTTTGGAGAAGCGGATATAATCAAGACCTTGCAAACCTTTCCCGGAGTATCGGCAGGAATTGCCGGATTGGCAGGCATGTATGTGCGTGGAGGTAATGGTGATGAGAATCTTTACTTGATTGACGGACACCCGTTGTATCAGGTCAACCATATAGGCGGGTTGTTTTCCGCTTTCAACTCCGATGTGGTGAAAGACATAGACTTCTATAAGTCCGCTTTCCCGGCAAGATATGGCGGACGCCTCTCAAGTGTGGTGGATGTACATACGAAAGACGGAAACATGCGAGAGTATCATGGAAGCGCCATGTTGGGACTGACTTCGGGAGCACTGAGTTTGGAAGGACCTTTGGTTAAGGATAAAACTTCTTTCAGCATAGCCTTGCGCCGCTCATGGCTCGATGTTTTATCTGCCCCGGCCGTTGCCATACTGAATGCAACCAAACAGGAAGGCGATTCCAAATTGATAGCCCGCTATGCTTTCACAGATTTGAATGTGAAAGTAAATCATAATTTCAACACCCGCAGCCGTGCTTATGCGGGACTTTATTTCGGGCAGGACTTCCTGAAAGGTGGAAGTAAGGAACAATGGGAAGGGGAGGAAACGAAAGACGTCAGCAAACTGCGTTGGGGAAACCTCGTTGCTTTTGCCGGGTGGTCTTATGTGTTCGGCAATAAGCTGTTTGGTGACATCAATGCTTCCTACACCCGTTATGCATCTACCCTGAAAAGGGAATATACCGAAACTTCGGCAGAGGAAAGTTTGCGCAGCACATCTTCTACCGGTAACGGGATTAATGATGTAAGCCTCCGTGCCAAGTTCGATTATATGCCTGTACAGGCGCATCATATCCGTTTTGGAGGTGATTACACTTATCACCGCTTTCATCCGGAATATACAGAGTCCCGTTCATCGGACATGAATGTGTCTTCAATGAAAACCAGTTCCGGCATTCTCGGAGCACATGAAGCCGGGCTATATGTGGAAGACGATTGGGAACTAAGTCGCATCTTCCGGTTAAATGCAGGTTTGCGTTTGGGCGTTTTTAATATCGGAAAGAAAACATATGCTTCTCTCGAACCCCGCTTTGCCATCCGTTCGTTGTTGTCGCCCTCGTTCAGCCTGAAAGCATCTTATGCCCGCATGCATCAATACATTCATCAGGTGGGTGAGAGTTATATAGATTTGCCAACCGACACATGGTTGCCTGTAAGCAAGAATATCAAACCGCAGATGAGCGACCAAGTGTCATTGGGGGCTTATTATAATCTGAATAATAAATATTCGTTTTCGGTAGAAGGCTATTATAAGTGGATGCATAACATTCTCGATTATAAAGACGGCTACAACTTCCTTCCTTCTTTCGTGGGTTGGGAGCAGAAAATGGCAGTAGGAAAAGGGCGTGTTTACGGTGCGGAACTGACCGTGCGCAAGGAAACGGGGAAAGTTACCGGCTGGATAGGCTACGGCTTAATGTGGGCAGACCGCCAATTCCCCGAAATAAACAGAGGCAAACGCTTCCCCGCCAAGTTTGATAACCGGCATAAGTTGAATATTGTTGCCAATTGGAAGGTGAGCAAGAAAGTGGAGCTGACCGGAAGCTGGACGTACATGACGGGAAACCGTGTGACTGTTTCGTTTGAGAACTACCAATACTTGGGGCAGACACACAACTCTTCAACTGTTCCTAACTATACTCCAAGCGGAGCTCTTACTCCTCCTTATATGGACGACATAGGACTCAACTATTACACCGACCGGAATAATTTCCGTCTGCCTGCCTATCACCGTCTCGATTTAGGTATTAATATCTATTGTCCCAAGAAGAAAGGGCGCATGGGTATCTGGAACGTAAGTATCTATAATGTGTATAGTTACATGGCTCCCGTTGCTATTCACAAGCGAATATGGTATAAGCCGAATTCAGAGGGATATTATGAGGGTAGCGGTTATTATCCCGAGAACCGTACCGATTGCTATTTTGAGAAGTTGGGATTGATACCGATTGTTCCTTCAGTGTCTTATACTTATAAATTCTAATTGATATGAAACGATATATATTCTTTATTTTAACGCTTGCTTTGTTCACTTCCTGTTATCAGGAAATCAACCTTGACGAATACCGCACTGCTCCCAAGATAGTCATAAATTGTGCAGCATTTACGGATGTTCCTCTTACGGCAAGCGTAACCCGTACATGGTTTTATACTGAGAACACTCCTTATGTGAAACTCCCCAATGCCAAAGTAGAGTTATATGTAAATGACAACTTTGTGGAACAAATGAAATGGCAGCCCTTAAAAACCGAAACAGAGACAAGAAGCGGTGTTCCCGATTCTGTTTTTGCTTCCGGTTATGTTCCTAAAGGAGGAGACAGGATAAAGATAGTTGCTTCCAATCCCGGTTATCAGACTGTTTATGCAGAAGATGTAGTGCCGCATGAAGTTCCGATAATTAATTTGGAGCATACTGAAAGAAAAGTAACTATAAACTCTCAAAATTATTATTATGAAAATGGACAGATGATAGAGGACAAAGACTACATAGAAGTAACATATAATGTGACTTTCCAAGATATAGCGGATCAGGATAATTACTATGTTATACAAGTGAGTGGTCCTTGGAATGGAGGTGGTTACATGTATGTAGATTTATCTTATATAGATCCTATTCTTAAAGATCAGAATACGGTAATAGATAATGCTTTAGGGTTTGATGGAGTTAATAACAGAAGCGGGTGTTTGTTTACCGACAGAGATATAAAAGGGAAAGAATATACGTTGAAACTAAAAGAGCTTATCAGTACTCGTCTCAGTGATTCGAAAAAAAGACGTATTACTCTTTATTCCCTTTCCGAATCTTATTATCAATACATACTTTCATTACAGAAAGTAGCCGGAAGCACTGTTAGCGGCGGACTTGGAAACATAGGCTTTGCCGAACCGATACAGGTTTACAGTAATGTGGTGGACGGGACAGGTATTTTAGGAACAAGCCAATATGATGTTCGTAACATAGAAATCAGTGCAGAATGAAAACCATGAAAGAAAAATCAATTTGGTATTGGAACCCACCGCAGAAAGGTGGGTACAGTATAGAAGAATGCGAGAAAATAGTGTTGCAGGACATGGGTGAGATAAAGAGAAAGATTTCACTCTTGAATGCACGTTTAAGGCATCCTGCCTGAAAATTGCTTATTCCTCCATAAGCTCTCCTTCTACATAAGTTTCATGTTTCAGCCTAAAGCTTAATGAATCTGTTCTTAGAACTTTAAGCTGAAACATCTGCATACACACGGATATTTCAGGAACGCTTTTCTATTTCAATAGTTTTCTGTTATTTACATCACTTAATACTGTCATTTGCTGAATAGCGATTTGATTCAGTTTAATAAGTCTTTCTCTTTGGGGTAATCCTTCATTTATGAACAATGCATTCAGATTCTCCATATTCGACAGGCAAATTAATTCATTGATGGAGGCGTAATCGCGAATATTACCCTTTAGGTCGGGATGTGTGTCGCGCCATTGTGCAGCCGTGATTCCAAATATGGCAACATTTAATACATCGGCTTCACTGGCATAAATCATGGATATTTGTTGTTGAGTTATTTCCTGTGGCACAAGATTCTGCTTAATGGCATCTGTATGAATGTGATAGTTTATTTTAGATAATTCCCGCTTGGCAGACCAGCCGATTTGAGCTTGCTCTTGCTCTTTAAGGCGTTGGAATTCTTTGATTATATATAGTTCGAACTCAACGGAAATCCAACTTGCAAACTTGAATGCAATATCCTTATGGGCAAACGTTCCTCCGTATCTGCCGGACTTGGATATGATTCCAACAGCATCTGTTGATTCTATCCATTTTTGCGGCGAAAGAGTAAAAGCATTCAGACCTGCTTCCTTTCTAAACCTATCGAATTCGATAGGTTTAAAATTAGGGTTATATAAACTTTCCCAGATGCCAAGATACTCTAATGTATTCCTGTTACGCATCCAATTACATACTACAATGAAGGGATCCGTTGTTTTGTATTTAGCAATGTCGGTTAAGGAAATATAATCTGCTTCATTAACTTTGATGATAGTCACGTTTGTATTTTGTACGGTAATCTTTGCCATCTCAATTGTGTTGGTTGTCTTAATTTTGCAAAGTTACTTTAAAACGGAGAAAGTAAGGCATAATTGCCAACTTTTGTTGGATTAGTGTAGAAGAAGAGAAATAGAGATTAACTTCATTCTTCGGCATAACTAACCCTTTTATACAGCACATATAAGTCCGTTTTTGCCTATACTTAATTAACTTGACAACTGTCAATTATATACTTGACAGACGTCAAGTTATTAAGGTGTCAGTATAAAAGAGCTTATGGATAAGTAAAAAACGGCTTAGCCTACGCGAATAATATCCTTAAAGTTGCTGTGAAATGTGAAGGCTGAAAGGGATGAAAGCGGATGAAAGCACTTTTTAGGGGGGTGCTTTCATCTGTATATGTTTGTGGCAAGCGGTTTCAACAATTGCCGGAAGCAATGAAAGGAAGAATGTGATTGAGTAGCGGAACAGGTGGAATTTAGCGTTTGGTCACTAAACGGATGGTAAACCATATATGATAAAACACTGTACTCATCCAACCGTAATGCTTTGCCATGATGCGGAAACGTTCTTTCAGCGAGGCTTTATGATTACGGGTAGTCATTCCTTCTTCCAGATAATCTACTACGGTAACGTGGGTATTGTGAAAGGTATGTGCTTTTTTCATCAGGCGGATGCACCAGTCGAAGTCGGCGGAGAAACGGTATTTCAAATCATACGGTTCCATAATGGTGTGACGGGCAAAGAATGCTTGGTGACAAACCAACATACCTTGTTTGAAGCTTTTCCAGTTCAGCCGTTCGGGAGCTTGCAGGCGGCGCATATGCAGGAAATGCCCTGCTGCGTCTACAATGGCTGTTTCGCCGTAAAGAATATCGGGAAGTTCGCTGCTGCTAATGGAGTGTACCATAAGTTGCAGAGTGTCGTCTTCGTGAAAACTGTCGCCTGCGTTGAGAAAACATAAATAATCCCCGGTAGCCATGCCGATGCCTTTGTTCATGGCATCGTATAATCCCTTGTCGGGTTCGCTCACTACTTTTGTTATGTGGCTTTTGTAGCGTTCCACAATCTCCATTGTTCCATCCGTTGAGGCTCCGTCTACTATGATGTATTCAATGTTTTTGTAGGTCTGCGTCACTACGCTTTGTATCGTGTCTTCCAATACTTTCTCGGCATTGTAAGTCACGGTGATGATGGAAAAACGGGGATTCGGTTTGTTATGCATAGTCGCCTGTTACCTTGTTGTATATATCAATGTATTTCTTTGCAATGATTTCTTCCGAATAGTTGGAGATTACTTTGCGGCAAGCTTCTTCGGATAGGTTGCGGTATTCTTCTTCGTCGGATAAAGCCCAGTGGATGCCGTTGGCAAAGTCTTGTGCCGACTTGTATTGTGCTACATAACCATTGTGAAGGTGGTCTATCATTTGCGGAATGCCTCCCGTATTGAATCCGATACAGGGAACGCCACATGCCATTGCTTCCATGATGGTGTTCGGCAAGTTGTCTTCCAACGAAGGAATGGTGAAGAGGTCTACTGCATTATAAACGTCCACCATTTTCTTTTCCTCACGGATATAGTTCAGAGCATAGACCGGGAAAGGCAGCATGGCGGCAAGCTGCGAACTTTGGCTGCCGAATACTACAATGCCGAGTTGTTCTTTCAGTTCGGGATGTTTTTCTGCAAGTATCTTGCAGGCTTCTATCATATAGTCTATTCCCTTTCGCTTATCGGTTATCTTCACAGAACCAAAGAGAAGCAGCTTTTTGTCTTGGGGAAGTTCCAAAAGGGTGCGCGCTTCCTGTTTGCTGTGTGGTCTGAACAGGTTTGTATTGATAGCGTTGGGGATGTTGGTGACGGTTTGTTCTGCAAGCAAAGCGCTTTTCTTCGCCATTCCTTCCAGCCACTTGCTGCACGCAATGAAAGTAATGGGTGCTTCTTTGTATAGTTTCTGCTTTTTGCGGAACGTGCGGCAGGAAATATCTTTTTTGCTTCCGCTTTTCCATAGGAACGGGCAGTTGCGGCATTCTGTCCGGTAATTGGTACATTCGCCTGCGTAATGGCATATTCCGGTAGCAGGCCACATGTCGTGCATGGTCCACACCACGGGTTTGCCGGAAGCAAGTATTTTGCGGATTTGTTTCAGTGAGAGCATTCCTTGGTTAATCCAATGCAGGTGGATAACGTCTGCTTGTTGGAATTCGGGTAATGAAGTTATGTCTGTCCCGGTGTTGGCGATGTCTACTGCAAAGAGATGATTCTTCTTGAAGTGGTTGGCTTTCCAGATAACGAGTCTTTCCCACACAAATTTCCAGATATGCTTCCACGAACGTTTAAGTTCTACCACACTTATTTCGTCGGTTTGCTTGTCGCGTACCAGCATTTTGGCTTTTATTCCATTGTTCTTCAAGGCTTCCATTAACCGGTTTGCGGCAACGGCTGCTCCTCCTATTCGCTCGGATGTATTAATTAACAGAACTCTCATTGGCTGAATGTTTCTGCAAAGTTAGGCTTTTTCTTTATATTTTATGCCCCGAAATCGCCTTTTAGTGTGCGTTTTATTCTCCGGATAGCTTTTGCCGTGAAAGAATTGGTACGTGAATAGTACTTTTCGATGCAACGGCGCGCCGCCTCGTCTTCTTGAACAGGGTTGATTTTAATAACAGGCAGTTCGGTTAAATGCAGGTTGGAAGCATACAGACCACCACCTCCGCAGTTGGTCCCGCTACCGTCAAAGCCTTCGTTTTGAACGAGTGACCTGCCTGTATTAAGTGAAAGTATGTCTTGCAAAAACAAGCTTGCATTCCAGCGGATAGCCCATGAATTGTTCTTTCCTTCTATTTGCCGGCGGAGCATCCGCGTATATCCATACTTTCCGTTGAAGTCGAAACGGTAAGTCAGTTTGCGTTCTTCCAGTTCTTTGAGCAATGCTTTTCCATCGGGATTAAAGTATTTCCATGCTCTGTCCCAAGTTGCCCATCCCCAACTTCCTGTCCATTTCACAAGGAATGTATCGGGGAGAGTAGAATCTTGCGTAAAGTCACAAGCTTGTATATGTCCTACTTTCGGTTCGTCTTTATAAGTTTCCAAAGCATCATTCATAAACTTGAGGAAGTAAGGAGCCACAACCAAATCATCTTCGAGTACGATTACCCGTCCGTATTTGTTTACTTGTGTGCTTACTCCGTCAATGATACTCTTTGCCAATCCCCAATTCTCTTTGCGTTCGATAATGGTAATGCTTTCAAACCCTTCGATGGTACGGATATATTCGCGTACTTCTTTAACTGCTTCAATGCTTTCCTCGTCCTTTGCATGGTCAGAGTAAATAAACAGATCGCTTTCGGCGGCAAGTTTGTTTTGCAACAATGAGGAAACTGCCCTTTTTACATGAACAGGGCGGTTGTAAACGAATAAAAGGATAGGGGCGCAGGTATTCATCTTGTGTATTTTGGTTTAGCTATAAAGTTTCTTCTGAACCATCTCCATGTCCACCATAGAAAATTGTTTTTTACAGTGATGGGTTTATTGATAACAGGAAATGTAACGGTTATAGTGGGATTAAGGTTTAAATCTGCTTCGGCTATCCGTTCTATTTTTTCGGGATGCTTAAGTGGCATAATAGGGTAAACCGGTTTGGTTTGGCTTTTAATCCCTTTGAAATGGGATGAAGTATCTCCCCAACCTACATTGTTCACCATGTTTCGGTTGGGTGTAACTACTAAGGCATGCAGTTTCAGTATTAAGAGTGTGAATTGCCAGTCCCATGAATCGGCTTTCTGTTGCTTTTGCAATTTGAACTGATCTGTTTTATATTGTCTGTCATTCCAACCGAAACCTGCCCAATGCAGTGCTTCTTTCAATTCTTTATATGAGTAATTATCCAAATATAAATCAAATTCCTCCCATACTCTTCTCCATGTCGCCCATCCCCAGCCGGAGAAATTGCAACGGAAGAAGTAAGAAGCTTCATTCCGCACAATGCCTTGTTTATAGTAGCCGTTTATAGCTGCTATTTGAGGATTGTCTTTATACCTTTCTAACAGTTCGGCACAATAAGGAAAGAAATCGGGGTGAGGGATGATGTCATCTTCTAAAATAATGCCATATTCCACTTCATTGAAGAACCAAGTAATAGCTTCTGCTACATTTCGTGCACAACCAATATTGTCTTTTCTAAAGCATGTTTTCAGGTTGCATTCCCAGTCTATCTGTTTGATGATTTCTCGTGTTTCGGCACATTTCTCTTTGTCATCCGGACGATTGCTGCGGGGACCGTCTGCTGCCACAAACAATGTCTTAGGCTTCTGTTTCCTTATTTCGTTGAAAGTTTGCCTACTGGTGTCAGGACGGTTGAAGATAATGAATAGGATGGGAACATTGAAATGTATGTTTTTTGGTGCATCCATGTGTCTATTTGTTTGGAGATAATTTATTTATTGCATCTTTCAAGGCTTTCAGATAAGACATTCCGAACTTGAGATCGGGTTCGATGTAGTTACCTTCCGCCCATTCATTCCATGATTTCAGAAATACGATCCGCTTTTCTTCCGGTTTGTCTTTTACGTGTTCGAAAGCTGTCTTAGCGTGCTTGCCGAATTTTTCCGGAGTGGAATTAACCAAAATGTGTGCACTTCTGCCCGAACGTGGAGAGTGATCCCAATTAGGAATGATTGTAGGGTAACAATCTTCCCTGCGGTCTTCTTCACCCGAGAAGTATTTAGCGGCTTTAGCATAGTCCACTACTCGTCCCTTATTAAAGAATATTTTCATAAACTTTAAGTAGATACGGTCGAAAATGGAATAGTCATGTTTGAAGAAGTGAAACAGACGCACCATGTTTACAGCATCAAATCCCATTTTCTTCATAGGTTCTATATCTTCTATATTGGCCGTATGTCCGATGAAGTGTATTCCTTTCAAACCATTCTCTTGCGCTAATTTCTGCCAAAGCCGGATGAAATGAGCAGTGTCCGGCAATTCAAATGCCGAATAAACAAGAAAGATAGGTTTGTCATCCACACGGATATACCGATGGTCTTTGAATGCGGGAAGTACGGAGTTAAAGTGTTGAATGTAGTCTTCGTCACCCGGATAGAGTTGTTCCATCAACATCTTGTTGCCACCATCTTTGCTGAACTGCTTGTCTTCCCAACTGTGGTTAGCCCAACCGAGACAGAAAGGAAAATCAGGTTCGCCGCTTTTCAGTACTTCATTGAACGGGCGTTGCAATAACTCCCGTCCGTTGCCAAACCAGTAATGCCAATAACAGAATCCCTCTACGCCATGTTCTTTTGCCATTTCGGCTTGTGCCGTGCGAGTTTCGGGAACTCTTAAATCATAGTAGCCTAAGTCTGCCGGAACTTTCGGTTGATAATGTCCGTGAAAGAGAGGTTTGGCTTTACCTACATTTGTCCATTCGGTAAATCCTTTTCCCCACCATTTATCGTTTTCGGGTGTGGGATGGAATTGGGGAAGATAAAATGCTATGACGCGTACTTTATTATTCATGCTGATTATTCTCATTGAGTGAACCGACAATCTTATCCAAATCTTTCGGCTCAGTTATCTTTTCATACAGCAAAGGTAAACTTTCTTTCAATACCCTATCGGGAATCTCTATTAAATTTATTGGTAATAGCTTCTCTATGACTTCCTTTGTAAACCTGTATTTAATGACTTTGGCAGGGTTGCCTCCTACTATTGCATAGGGCGGAACGTCTTTTGCTACCACGGCTCCTGCTGCTACGATAGCTCCTTTCCCTAAAGTTACTCCTGATAAAATAATGGCATTTATGCCAATCCAAACTTCATCCTCCACTACAATACTGCCATGACTGCATGAATCTTGTTCTGCATGTTTCCCTGTGAAGAATGATTTTAAAGGAAAAGAAGTCAGGGTTTGTATCTGGTGGTTTCCTCCTAAGATGAACTTCACATCCGGAGCAATGGAAACATAATTTCCTATTGTCAGCTTCTCATTCTTGGGATAGTAACTGTATATGTTCAGCATTCCATATGAACGGCTTCCGACAGTTACAATATTTACGGGGAAAATGAAAGAAGCAAATGTTTGATTGTGCTTGTTCCTTTTTCGCCAATTCCGCTGAAACGTAGAAAGTTCCATGTTTCTCAGAATCGTTCTTATAACAGGAATTCTTTTAAGTAACTGCATATATGGTTATTTAATTATACGTTTCTTCACTTTGCCTATGAATCTTTTCAAATTGTATCGTTTCAGTCTGTGGATAAAGAAATGAGGCTGCATCTTTAAGTATTCGTAGAAGAAGCCGGATTCTGTGAGATAGTTCATCCATAGATTCCACTTAGGAATAAAGATACTGTTCCAAGGCTTATTTTGACCTACATAGTGCACTTGAACTACTTCATTCAGGGCTGTTTCAAACTCCTGCCGGGCAATCTGCCGGTTCTCCCTGAACTCCTCAACATCGGAATTGAACTCTATTTGTGAAGCATCGAGAGTATAAAAGAACATACACACCACATATTTGTATGGCAGGTATTTAATGTGGGGAAAACAACATAAGTCTATGCAGTCTTGTTCGGGAAGATAAAGCCGTGAAAGATTAGTTTTATAAAACTCGGTCATCTTCTCCTGTATGCGGTTTTCCCGGATATGCTTTAAGTTTATCAGTAAATATCCTCCGGATATGCCTTGCTTGATTATTTCTATTTCTTCTTTATTAAAGTTTACGGAGTATTTGGGTATACTTTGATTCTTTAAAATAGGCCGTACTCCTGCATAATAAAAGAACTCATCTTCATAAAGGAAATAAGATTCTGATATATCTCCTGTGAAAACAACATCGACGTCCGAACAGATGATGCGGTCATATTGTGGAAATATGTCGGCGGCTATGAGTTTATTGAATATCTCTTTCGAGAAATAAGATTTGTTTTTCAAACAGTTCCAACCGGAATCATAGGAAGAAACATCGATGAACTCCAAAGAAGCATTTTTAAACTCCCGCACCACTTTTATGAGTTTGCTTTGTGCTTTGGGCTTAATGTCGGAATGTAATACATAAAGCTTGTAACAATAGTCGGGGCAAGCGTTCTTCAATAATGAATAAATAGCTACGGCGGCAGCTACCACATAATTCTTGTCGAAGGTGAAATAAACAGGTATTGTTTTCATCTCTTTCTGATATAGTGAAGGCTTTCTTTGAAAGTAACCGAACCGCTTAGCCACATAATTGTGATATAGAGTGCTGCTGCTATAATGATTTTAGCAACAAATGCCATATAGATGTTTCCGATTCCCTGAGTGATATAACCGGTGGCAAGCATACTTGCTCCGGCTACCAGTGCAAAAGGAATAATATCTTTCAATGCCTGTAATAAAGTGAGATTAATCTCCCGCCACACAAAATACTGCCACACCAGCAACCAACTGATATTGATACCCACATAAATTTTAATCATGGTAGGGATGCCGTATGGATAAGAGTAAAGCATGACTGCTATTTGAATAATGCCTAAGATAATGGTGTTCCACATGAATATGTTGGATTTCCCTTTGCTGATAATCAGACTGGAATAAAGAGTGACAATGGAAGTAAAGGCACTTCCTATGCACAGCATTCTTAATATGTGTGCACTTGCCATCCATTTTGCAGTAATGGCAATGGTTATCAATTCCGGAGTGATGAGCGATAGACCGAAAAGGGTAGGAAAAGCAACGAATGCAGTGAACCGAAGCATCTTGCGGAATATGCGCTTTTGACGTTCACGGTCATCGGCAACATTGGCTAAAATGGGTTGTGCCACTCCGTTAACCATGCCGGTTACTACCGAATAACCCATATAGTTCCATTTGTTTGCTTGGTTGTAGTCGCCCACTTCCTGTTCGGAATAGAACTTTCCCAATATCACCGAAAGGATGTTGTTATTGATATTGGAAAAAATGTTTGTTATAAGCAGCCGACTGCTGAAAGCAATCATTCCTTTTAATGGGCGGAAGTCTATATGTATAGTCGGCCGCCAAGGTGAGAAGTACCAATAACAACAAGTAACGGAAGTTACATAAACAATATTTTGCGTGGCAATGCCCCAGTAAGCAAAGCCGTTGAGAGCAAGTGCCACACCGACAGTCCCCGATACAACAAGGCTTATCATCATGGATATAGCCCGTTGCCTCACCATAAGGTTGCGGAACATATAAGCACTCTGGGCGGTTCCCAAACTTGAAATGAAGAATCCGAGAAACGAATAACGTGCCAACGGAGTTAGTTCGGGAGTATCATAAAACCGGGCAATCAACGGGGCGCAGAGTGAAAGCAGAATGTATAAGGTAAACCCCATTAATGAGCTGAACCAGAAAACTGCATTATAGTCTTTGTGCTGAACCTCTCTCCTGTTAGCAAGGGCAGCCGTGAATCCGCTTTCTTGCAGGGTGCTGGCAATCAGAGAAAAGATACTCAGCATACCCACCATACCGTAATCGGCACGGGAAAGGATACGTGCAAGGAATATTCCGAAGAACAGATTCAGCAATTGCTGTGCGCCGTTGCTCAGTCCGCCCCAGAATAATCCTTTGGCTGTTTTATCTTTCAGTGATTGCTCTGCCATACTATTGTTCCCGGTTCTTCTTTATCTCTTCATGCTCCTTCATCAACTCATCCCGTAACTGAATGGAATTCCATGTTACGTTATGCGGAGTAAGCCCGGCTTTCAGGTTGATCGGCTCAATACCTGCTTTGCGATAACGGGAAAGGAAGTCCCAAAGAGCTTCATCGTTGAAGTTTACGAAGACAAGCATCTCGTCGGTAAACGGAACTCCGGTGAATGGAGCATTTGTTTTCTCCATGCCCGCCACTCCGGCAAGCGAACCGATGGTTTCCATATACTGTTCGGGAGCGATGCTTTTAAAGCGTATCTTCTGTAAAGTGCAAAGCTGTTTTATTTGCTGAGCTTTCTTTCCCTCAAGGTTATATAATAAGATTTGCTGCATATTATTTCACTTCACTTCCCGGCTTCACTTCTTTGCCCGGCATGATAACTGCGAGACTGCCGTCGTTGTTTTCGGCAGAAAGAATCATACCCTCCGATACAATACCTTTCAGTTTGCGGGGAGCAAGATTGGCAATGAAGCAAACTTGCTTGCCTACCAGTTCTTCGGGTTTGTAATGTTGGGCGATGCCCGATACAATAGTGCGGTTCTCCAGTCCGTCGGCAATCTTAAATTGAAGCAATTTGTCTGCTTTCGGCACTTTGGTGCATTCAAGAATGGTTCCTACGCGAATGTCTAACTTCATGAAATCATCGAACTCGATGTTTTCGCGCACCGGTTTGGCTTTGTAGTTTGCTTCTTCGTTTGCTTTCTTCGTGTCGAGCAATTTCTGTACCTGTGCTTCTATCACATCGTCTTCAATCTTCTCAAAAAGAAGTTCCGGCTTGTTCAGCACATGACCTGCTTCCAGCAAATCGGTATGTCCCAGTTCTGCCCAGTCGAAGTCGTTCATGTTCAGCATCTTTCTCAACTTATCTGCACTGAATGGCAGGAACGGTTCGAAAGCAATGGCAAGGTTGGCAACAAGTTGAAGGCTTATGTTCAGGATAGTAGCCACACGCTCCATATCTGTCTTGGCAAGTTTCCACGGCTCGGTGTCGGCAAGATATTTGTTACCGATGCGGGCAAGGTTCATTGCTTCTTTCTGAGCTTCACGGAATTTGAAATTATCGAGCAGTTTCTCTACTTCATCCTTCACATTGGCAAAGTCTTGAAGCGTTTGCTTGTCATAATCCGTCAAATTGCCCTGAGCAGGCACTTTCCCATCGAAATACTTCTGAGTGAGAACCATTGCACGGTTCACGAAGTTTCCGAAGATAGCTACCAACTCGTTATTGTTGCGTGCTTGGAAGTCTTTCCAAGTAAAATCGTTATCTTTAGTTTCGGGTGCATTGGCTGTGAGCACATAGCGGAGCACATCCTGCTTGCCCGGGAAGTCAACGAGATATTCGTGCAACCACACTGCCCAGTTGCGTGAGGTGGAAATCTTATCGCCTTCAAGGTTCAGGAACTCGTTGCTCGGCACGTTGTCCGGGAGAATGTAGCTTCCTTCTGCTTTCAGCATGGCAGGGAACACGATGCAATGGAACACGATATTATCCTTTCCGATGAAGTGTACCAAGCGGGTGTCTTTATCCTTCCACCAAGTTTCCCAAGAATCGGGGAGAAGCTCTTTGGTATTGGAAATGTATCCGATAGGAGCATCAAACCATACATAAAGCACTTTGCCCTCTGCACCTTCTACCGGCACGGGGATACCCCAATCGAGGTCGCGGCTCACGGCACGTGGCTGCAAGCCCATGTCCAGCCATGATTTGCATTGTCCGTATACGTTGGGACGCCATTCTTTGTGGTCTTCCAATATCCATTGACGCAACCATCCTTCGTGCTTGTCGAGTGGCAGATACCAGTGTTTCGTTTCACGCATTACAGGTTTGCTTCCGCTGATAGCCGATTTCGGGTTGATTAAATCCGTAGCGCTTAGCGATGTTCCGCATGCTTCGCACTGGTCGCCATAAGCGTTCAGGTTGTGGCAGTGGGGACATTCGCCGGTAATGTAACGGTCGGCAAGGAATTGCTTGGCTTCTTCGTCATAATATTGTTCGGAAGTTTGTTCGATGAACTCGCCTTTGTCATACAACTTCTTGAAGAAGCTTGAAGCCATTTCGTGATGAGTCTTCGATGAAGTGCGCGAATAAATATCGAATGAAATACCAAACTCTTTGAATGATTCTTTTATGATTTTGTGGTATCTGTCCACCACATCCTGCGGAGTGATTCCTTCCTTCTTGGCACGGATGGTAATAGGCACACCGTGTTCGTCAGAGCCTCCGATGAACAACACGTCTTCTTTTTTCAGACGAAGATAGCGGACATAGATGTCAGCCGGAACATATACTCCGGCAAGGTGACCGATGTGAACAGGACCGTTTGCATAAGGCAATGCCGAGGTCACAGTGGTTCTTTTAAATTTCTTTTCCATATATATAGTGATTGTTTTCCAAATAGTTTCGGTGTGCAAAGATAATGATTTTGAAAGAATAATGAGAACTTAGTCCTATAAATGGGACTAATTAGTCGATTATTACTTGATAGTTAGTTGAAACGAAGGCGGTAACTATATGTTTCATTGCAGTGGAACAAGCGTTTCTCTGCAGTGGAATATGCGTTTCACTGCAGAGAAACATACATTCCACTGCAGTGGAATACTTAATTAGTACGTTCGAAAGGCATAATTCTTATCTTGTAATCAACTAATTGTTCCTATTAAATACTTTTAATCTACAATAATGATGATATATAACATACTTTCTTGTTTTTTTGTCGTACCTTTGTGCCCAAATTACATGAGGTATGCAAAATATTAGAAACATTGCTATTATAGCGCACGTAGACCACGGAAAAACTACGTTAGTTGACAAGATGCTTTTAGCCGGACACCTGTTCCGCGACAATCAAAACAATGGTGAATTAATCCTTGATAACAATGACCTTGAACGTGAGCGAGGAATAACGATTCTTTCGAAGAACGTTTCAATCAATTATAACGGTACTAAAATTAATATCATTGATACTCCGGGACACGCCGACTTCGGTGGTGAGGTGGAACGTGTGTTGAACATGGCAGACGGATGTATCCTGTTGGTCGATGCTTTTGAAGGTCCGATGCCTCAAACCCGTTTCGTTCTTCAGAAAGCGCTTCAAATCGGATTGAAACCAATCGTGGTTATCAACAAGGTGGATAAACCTAACTGCCGCCCCGAAGAAGTGCATGAAATGGTATTCGACTTGATGTTCAGCCTGAATGCTACCGAAGACCAGCTCGACTTCCCTGTTGTTTATGGTTCTGCAAAGAATAACTGGATGGGTGAAGACTGGAAAACTCCGACAGACAATATTACTTATCTGCTTGATACGATCGTTGAAAACATTCCTGCTCCCGAAGAGAATCTGGGAACTCCGCAGATGTTGATTACTTCTTTGGATTACTCGTCTTACACGGGACGTATTGCAGTGGGACGTGTTCACCGCGGTACTTTGAAAGAGGGAATGAACGTAACTCTTTCACGTCGTGACGGTTCGCAGGTAAAACAAAAGATTAAAGAACTTCATGTATTCGAAGGGCTTGGAAGAAAGAAAACCGACAGTGTGTCATCCGGTGACATCTGTGCATTGGTGGGTATCGATGGATTTGAGATTGGAGATACTATCTGCGACTTCGAAAACCCGGAACCACTTGCTCCGATTGCTATCGACGAGCCGACAATGAGCATGGTATTTGCCATTAACGATTCGCCGTTCTTCGGTAAGGAAGGTAAGTTTGTTACTTCACGCCACATCAATGACCGTTTGGTGAAAGAGTTGGATAAGAACCTTGCACTGCGCGTTATCAAGAGTGAAGATTCTGATAAATGGACTGTATTCGGACGTGGTGTGCTTCACTTGTCTGTGTTGATTGAAACCATGCGCCGCGAAGGATACGAATTACAGGTAGGTCAGCCGCAGGTTATCTTCAAAGAGATAGACGGACAGAAATGTGAGCCTATCGAAGAGTTGACAATCAGTGTGCCCGAAGAATATGCAAGTAAGATTATCGACATGGTAACCCGCCGTAAAGGTGAAATGGTTTCTATGGAGAGTCAGGGTGAACGTGTGAATATTGAGTTCAATATGCCTTCACGCGGTATCATCGGTCTTCGTACCAACGTGCTTACTGCATCTGCCGGAGAAGCTATCATGGCTCACCGCTTTAAAGAATATCAACCGTTTAAAGGTGAAATAGAACGTCGCTTGAATGGCTCTATCATTGCTATGGAAGGTGGAACTGCCTTTGCTTATGCGATTGACAAGCTGCAAGATCGTGGACGTTTCTTCATTTTTCCACAGGAAGATGTTTATGCTGGACAGGTAGTGGGTGAACATGCCAAGGATAATGACTTGGTGGTGAATGTTACCAAATCTAAGAAGCTGACTAATATGCGTGCTTCGGGTTCTGATGATAAGGCAAAGATTATTCCTCCCGTACAGTTCTCATTGGAAGAGGCTCTGGAGTATATCAAGGAAGATGAGTATGTGGAAGTAACTCCGAAGAGCATGCGTATGCGTAAGATTATCTTGGATGAAATGGAACGTAAGCGCGCAAACAAGAATTAATGAATAGCTAAATATAGCTTTAGAATAAGAAGAAAGCCAACTGATCCGTAATGGATTTAGTTGGCTTTTGTTTTTATCTACATGAATACTACTGTGTTTTTCAGTAGCTCTATGATCTTTGTTTTTAGTGTCTTTATTTGTATTGGCTTGGTGGTGTATCCGTTGAAGCCGCTTTGAAGGATTCTGGCTTCATCTGATTCAAAGGCAAAGGCAGTGATGGCTATAATAGGTACAGCTGTAGAAATCTCCCTGATTTTGCAGGTGGCTTCATAACCGTCCATTACCGGCATCTTTATGTCCATAAGGATGAGGTGGGGGCGATACACTTTGTATAGTTGAACTGCTTCTTCTCCATTCCATGCATGAATTAGGTTATAATCCTTTTTGAGGATGGATTCGCATAGCTTGTAGTTGCTTGCATTATCTTCGGCAATCAGGATAGTCAGTTTATCCTCTTTATTTACAGTCTCTTTCGGGGCTGAACCGACAGTTCTGTTTGTGAAGTAGTCTTGCCGTTGTGCAGGGGTATACGGTATTGTAAACCAGAATGTAGAACCTTTCCCTACTTCCGATTCCACTCCGATCTGTCCGCCTAACTTCTCAATGATAGTGGAGCATATGGTCAGTCCTAATCCTGTTCCTTGCTTCATGGTGTCGAGCTTGACAAAGCGGTTGAATATTTGTGCCTGTTGCTCCTTGGGGATTCCTGTTCCGGTGTCGGATACGTAGAAGTATATGGTGTCTTTGTCCAACAGCCGGTAACCGAATTTAATGCTTCCCTCATTGGTGAACTTCATGGCATTGTTCACAAAGTTGGTGATGACTTGTGTCACCCGGTTCTTGTCGGTCTTAATGAAACACTCCGGCATATATTCATCGAAGACTATCTCTACATTCTCATTCTGGAAGCGCATTCGGGAAGAACGTTCGATGTCAATCAATACGCTGTTGATGTTAACGTCGGAGTAGGCAAAGTCGAGTGTTCCTGCTTCTATCTTAGAGAGATCGAGAATGTCGTTAATCAGTTGCAATAACAGGTTGTTGTTATCTTCAATGATGTTGTAGTATTCCTGTTCCTCTTCCTTGTCTTCGGTTTCCATAAGCATGTTGGAAAAACCAACAATGGCATTCAACGGAGTGCGTATCTCGTGACTCATGTTTGCAAGGAAAGCAGATTTCAGGCGGTTGGATTCTTCGGCTCGTGTTTTGGCTTCGAGTAAAGTTGCTTCCGCTTCTTTGTCGCGGGTAATATCGAAGTTAATTCCTACAATCTCCCATTCGCCTTTGCTGTTCTTTTCGGCAATTACATTCTTGTGTAACCATTTAGTCTTACCCGAAGGGCATGAAACCCGAATGTCGTTGGAATATATTTTATTTCCTCCGTTATCAATGTTTTGCAGGTAGTCTAAAAGTACTTTACGGTCTTCTTCGTATATGTTTTTATAATTCCCTATTATTTGACTGATCGGAGTATTGTTTTCTTCGCAAAGGTTGTTATACCATTCCCCGGCTGCAAATCCTTCTTGGGTGGACAGGTTGTACTTTGCATAACCTATCTTTGAATAGTTTGCTATCACGGAGAACATGTTCTTGAAATCTTGCACTTGGGTATAAATCCGGTCGGTTTCCGTATTATCGGAAATAACGAACAGATAGAAATCAAACTCTCCTTGTGCATTGTAAATGCATTTCCCTTTAATAATGATCTTTTTTACAGCCTTTTTGATATGTGTGCCATAGTAATCTCCTACCTTACTAAAGTCGTAATCAAAATGAAGGTTTATATCTTCTTTGTTACGCAAGCGTTCAAGCAGATGTGGTGAAATAGCAGGATTATCAAAAAGGTTTTTCCCGATAAATTCGTCTTTATTGTACATCCCGAATATCTCACGGTCTTTCTCATTGTTATCGAGTAAATATCCATCCCTGTCATATATTTCTATTCCTACCGGGATGTTGTTATATATACTGTGGAGATAACTGTTTGTAAGTGCCCATTTCCTTCGGTTTACTTTTTCATCTTTCAACTCTTTTTTATGTATAACTTTGAACATGGGAAGACAATGGGCAATAATGGACAGTGAGTGATATTCCATAGATGTCCATGCTTTCCGGTTTTCTCCGCTGGCATCAAGACCTAACATTCCACCAGTTAAATCGCCACTGACTATAGGAACTAAGATGAAAGAAGAAACATTTTGTGCGCAAAGTAACGAACGTTCTGCGAGAGTATCTTCCGGTAACATGCTGAGATCGTTAACTATAATCGGCTTTCGGGAGCATAGCCGTTGCGTAAACCAAGGAGTATCATCAAGGGAAATATGTTGAATATTTATCATTGCCGGAGTAATTCCTTCGGCAACTTCTTCGAGAAGGCAACTTTGTTCATGGCGTTCCCAATCGTATTCTACAATGTAAATCCGACTGCCTCCGAATGATTTCATTATATTACCTAGCAAATTGCGTATGGATTCAACATCGGGTTTATTTCTTAACGCTTCTATTAATTCCGGCAAAAGCTTTTGTATGTCGGCAATAATACAATCACTTTTTTGTTCCATTATCTATGTTGTTTGTTATAGTATCAGATGTTTGTTTGGGTATGCTTGTTACAAATATAAGGTTTTTTTATTTGTTCTGGTTCTTAACGGATGTATTATTTTACCATTATTCAATGGATATACTTTCTACCGTAACGGGACGACTTAGAAAAACTGAAGCTGATTCTTCGAATTTTCCTTCCGATTCGGTAGTGAAGAAGCGGCAAGTTCCCATTTTGGTACAACGATCATTCATTTCGGGATGTCGTTTTAAATAGTCTTTCAAACTTTCAGCAACGTATTCTCCTTGTGAAACAATGGTTATGTCATCGGGCAAGAATCGTTTTATTTTTGGCAATAACAAAGGATAATGTGTACACCCCAATATAATAGTATCTATCTTCTTATCTTTGTAAAGTAGATTGTCAATGTGTTGTTTCACAAAATAATCCGCGCCGAGAGTGTGATACTCATTATTCTCCACTAAAGGAACCCACATGGGACATGCTTCTCCGCTTACTACAATATCGGGAAATAGTTTATGTATTTCCAAGGGATAAGATTCTGATTTAATTGTTCCTGAAGTCGCTAATATTCCCACATGCCTGCTTTGGGTGATGCTGCCGATGCATTCAACAGTGGGGCGTATCACACCTAAAACTCTGCGGTCTGGGTCCAGGTTGGGAAGATCGTTCATTTGAATGCTTCTGAGTGCTTTTGCCGAAGCAGTGTTGCAAGCAAGTATAACAAGCTGGCAACCCATTTCAAATAGTTTGACTACTGCTTGGCGGGTGAACTCATAAACAATCTCGAATGAGCGGCTTCCATAAGGAGTACGGGCATTGTCTCCCAAGTAAATGTAATCATATTCGGGCATGGCTTGCTGTATTTTGTTAAGAATGGTAAGTCCGCCATAACCGGAATCGAACACTCCGATAGGTCCCGGTTGCTTTGATAATTGCTGGTTCATAATCATTGTCTATAAATGGAAAAAGGATGATAATAGTATCATCCTTTTATTATTTAAATTAGAAGTGTATTCTCCTTTATTTAATACCTAACTTTGTTTTAACAGTGGCGTTAATGTTGGTACTCTGAGTTTCGTTAACGTAAGGAATACCAGCTCTGTCAAGGTCGAAAACATAGATATATCCGCCTTCACTTCCTACAGTATTGATTGCATCCTGCAACTTCTTGAAGATAGGAGCAGTCATATCATTCTGAGCCTTGTTAAGTATCTGCTGAACTTCCTGTTGGAACTCTTCACCTCTTTGAGCTAAATCCTGGATTTCTTTTTGTCTTCTTTCAAGGATATTCTGCGGAAGAGAATCTTGTTGCTGCATCAATTCAGTATATTTCTTCTGAAGTTCTTGTTGAGCTTTCTGGATTTCGTCAGCATACTTTTTCTGCAAAGCTTCCATGTCTTTCTGAGCTTTTGCATATTCGGGCATGGCTTGAATGATTTCACTTGATCTTACGTGAGCGAATTTTAATGTCTGTGCAAATGCGCCTACAGGGAGGACGAACATTAATACTAAAGCAATTTTTTTAAGCATATGATTCTATAGTTTATTAAATTATTATTCCTTAGTTGCTATGTATGGGGTGCAAATGTATAAAATTAATTTGAATATCCTAATTTTGAGAGGATTTCATCACTAATATCTATACGCGGTGAAGCAAATATGACACTGTTAGCACTGGATCTGTCGATAATGGCTGCATATCCTTGCGTTTCGGCTACATTCTTTACAGCATCATATATTTTATCTTGTAGAGGACCTATCAAGTCTCTCTGCATTTTGGATAATTCACCGTCCTGACCAAAATATTTACGTCTCAATTCTGCAGCTTCCTTTTCTTTGGCCACAATAGCTTCTTCTTTCTGCATTTTTTGCTGTTCTGATAGTTTAACAGCTTGTGCCTGATAATCTTTATATAACGTTTCTGCCTGTTTGGCTACAGCTTCTACCTCACTTTGATATTTCTTAGAGGCATCTTCTATTTGTTTGTTTGCTTTTTCGAATGCAGGAATATTCTTAGCGATGTATTCCATATCAATGAAAGCGAACTTTTGTGCATGAGCCGTGAAAGCAAATGCGAAGAACAATACTGATAAAAGAATAGACTTTTTCATAACGCCCGGTTTTAAATTAAACAATTAGAACTCTTGTCCGAGAATGAAGTGGATATGGCTACCACCGCTTTCTTTAGAACCAAATACTTTATCAAATCCGTATGCCCAGTCAATACCCATCATACCGATCATTGGCAAGAAGATACGGACACCGACACCGGCTGAACGTTTCAGATCGAATGGGTTGAAGTCTTTTACTTCATGCCATGCATTACCACCTTCTACGAAACCTAACATATAAATACTTGTTGAAGGCTCAAGCATCAATGGGTATCTTAATTCAAGTCCTAAACGGGTATAAGCATAACCTTCATAACCTCTGTAAGGAGTCAAACTACCATTTTCATATCCACGCAATGCAATTGTTTCGGTTGCATAGCTGCTTGAATAACCTGTCATACCATCACCACCGACTTCAAATGTTTCGAAAGGTGATTTCTTGTATTTATTATAATGTCCCAACATACCGAATTCAACACGTGTCATCAATACAGGGCATTTTGCTGCACCGCTAAACGGAATAAATGTTTTTGCTTTGAACTTCCACTTATGGTATTCAACCCACTTGTGCATTTTGTTCATATCATCCTGGTTATTCTGGTTATATTTGGAATAATCTTTTCCATCAAACAAAGAATAAGGAGGAGTCAACTGTGCAGATAACGCAAATTCAGAACCACGACGTGGGAAGATTGGGTTATCCGTTGAACTACGTGCCAAAGTAATGTTTAAGCTCAGGTTGTTACATTTACCGTTTGTAACAGGGAAGTATTGCCAGTCTTTCAATATATATCTCTGGTAAGCAAGTTCCGCTGTCAAAGTAAAGTAGTCATCCGGCCATGACAGACGTTTTCCCCAACCAAGTGACAAACCAAACATTTTAACTGACTTATCCGGATCATAATAAGATGAATAGTCGTTATATCCTCCGTAGTTGTAAGAACCATAACCGCCGTAACCACTGTATAAACTATTGTAATAGTTACTGTAGTAGCTGTCATTGTAATAACGACTACTAATATCTGTCTGCAAAGAGAAGAAAGCAGACAATGACAGTGAGTTCGGTCGTTTACCTCCAAACCACGGATCTAAGAACGATATACTATATGACTGGTAATAAGTACCATTGGTTTGTCCGCTGATAGTTAACGTTTGTCCGTCACCTTGCGGCAAGAATCCTCTGTAATTATCACTCTTATGGAACAAATTAGCCATGGAGAAGTTCGTGAACTTCAAGCTTAATTTACCGATAACACCGGTTTGTCCCCATCCCGCTGAGAATTCAATCTGGTCGTTAGCTTTTGATTCTAGGTTATAAACGATGTCTACAGTACCGTTTACTGGGTCCGGTTCAGGATTAACACCGATGTTTTCAGGATTAAAATGTCCCATTTGGGCTATTTCACGATAAGAACGTTCTAAATTATCTTTACTGAATAATTCTCCCGGACGAGTACGGAGTTCACGGCGGACTACATTTTCATATAGACGATCGTTACCGTTAATTCTTACCTTATTGATTGTGGCCTGACGACCTTCGGTAATTCTCATTTCAAGGTCGATAGAGTCGTTATCCACATTGACTTCTACCGGATCAAGGTTATAGAACAAATATCCTTGGTTGTAGTAATCGTTGCCAATGGCATCTTGGTCGGTAGATAAACGCTCGTTTAATAATTTTTGATTATAAACATCGCCTTTCTTCATGCGAAGTTTGTAATTCAAATAATCTGTTGGGTATAATGTGTTACCTACCCAAGATATATTACGGAGATAATATTTATCACCTTCTTCTACCTTAATATATACATCAACTGTATTTTCTGAGAATGGGGAAATGCTGTCTACAATAATGCGTGCATCACGATAACCCAGTTCATTATATTTATCAATGATATGTTGTTTGTCTTCCTCATATTTTTCATCCACAAACTTCTTGGTACGGAATAAGTTAAGAAGCTTTCCTTTTTCATTGGTTTTCTTCATTACCCGTTTCAATTTCTTATCCGAGATAGCTACGTTACCGTCAATCGTAATTTGATGAACTTTGACTTTCGTCTTTTTGTCGATATTAACGTCTACCACTACCTGATTTTCATTGTTAGGATCGTCACGTTGAACGATTACTACTTCTGCATTTTTAAAGCCTTTTTCGTCAAAATGCTTTTTGATAAGAATCTTGGCACGGTCTACAAGGTTAGGAGTAATCTGGCTACCTTTTATTAAACCTAATTTAGCTTCAAGGTCTTGTCTCTCGGACTTTTTTACTCCATTATAATTGATTTCCGAAATACGTGGACGTTGTGTTAGGTCAATATTCAAATATATTTTATTGCCAACTATCTTACTTGCTGTAATACTAACATTTGAGAACAAACCGTGTCTCCAATAACGTTTGATGGCTTGTGTAATTTCATCTCCCGGTATAGTTATAGTTTGTCCCACGGATAAACCGGATAAACCAATAAGCACATAATCTTCGTAGTTTTTTACTCCACTTACTTTAATGCCACCGATTTCATATTTTTTCGGAGTTCCGGAGTAGAGGATTACAGGATTAGCTATTGAATCTTGATTATTAATGTCTTGCGCTGAACTTGTCAGTGAGAAACAAAACAGGCAGATGAATGTTAGCAGTATGGTGAAAATACGATAATGCATCTTATATAATTTATATTTGTTCACTAGTTTTGCCGAAGCGGCGTTCTCTCTTTTGATAATCACAAATTGCTTTATAAAATTCTTCCGATTTAAAATCAGGCCAGAATGTATCACAAAAATATAATTCAGAATAAGCACACTGCCATAACAGATAGTTGCTTAGACGAAGTTCACCTCCTGTACGGATTAGTAAATCCGGATCAGGCATGAAGTTTGTTGTTAAACGGGATGATATAACTGTATCATTTATGTCATTAATAGAAAGTTTTCCTTCTTGCACATCTTTTGAGATTTGCTTAACAGTATCGGTAATTTCCCATTTGGACGAATAACTTAAAGCTAGAACAAGGCTCATCCCGGTGTTGGTAGAGGTACGTTCAATGCAATGGTTTAAACGATCTACAACCTTTACCGGGAGTTTATCAATATCCCCGATTATTCGGAAACGAATATTATTTTTCATGAATGTGTTTTCCTCAATAGAATCGAGCAATAATCCCATTAATGCAGCTACTTCTTCTGCGGGTCTGTTCCAGTTCTCTGTAGAAAAAGTGTATAAAGTGAGGAATTTTACGCCTAACCTTGCTGCATCTTCAGCTATAATATGAACAGTCTCGGCTCCGGCTTGATGACCGTAGCTTCGCTCGTATCCACGCTGTTTTGCCCATCTTCCATTACCATCCATTATGATGGCTACATGTTGAGGTATCCGGTTTAAATCTATTTGTTCTTTATATAGCATGTCGCATTATAAGTTTTCGTAATTTAAGTGCATACATGTTCTGCACATTGTATGACGTTGAATTACTCTAAAAACTGCTCTCTTTATATTTAATTAACGAATCCTAGTTTATTGATTCTTCCTCTCCACACTTCTCCGCTGTTGCTCCACATAATCCAAATGAAGTTGTCATTGTCCACTACATAAGAGAAATCATTATTCTTATTTTTTTCTTTGAAAGATGCAGGTATGGAGATATTACTTATTGCTTCTTTCCATGTGATACCTTCATCTTTTGATGTATAGAATGCTTTGAATGCATTATCTCCTTTACCACCAAAAGCATACAATTCATTGTTATAATAAATAAGTGCAAGATTGTCTAATCTCGGACAATTATAAGAACTTTCCGAATTAGGTGAATATTGAGTCCATTTTTCATTGTTGGAAAGAAGTCCCCAACATACCGCATTATCATTATTTGCAAGTGGATCATTGCTAAGAATAATTGTTTTCTCTATTGTTGAATTATGCTTTAACGGATAAGATACAGAAGCAACTCCGGTGGTAGGAAAGTCTTTTGGCAATTCTTCTTTTTGCTTCCATTGTCCTGTAGCACTCATTATGTAGGAATATTTATTACCGTCTTTTTCTGCAACAGCAAGTAATTGGTTTTTAGATACTCCCAATAATGTTTCTATAGTACCTTCTGTGAAAGAATGTTTGCTCCATTCTTTTCCATTATTGGATACATAATATTCACTGCTACTATTAATAGTCGCATATAAATTATCGTTGAAAACAACTAATGAAGTCGGTACTTGTGCCGGAAAATCTGATAATGTCAACTTATCCCATGTAATTTGCTTTTCGCTTGTGATATTTCCCTGATAAGCGGCATTGGCTGAGTATACAAAAATATTGTTATTGAATAAAACAGCTTTTTGTGCTCCTGTAACTTCAAAGTTACTTTCCGGCATTTGTTTCCATTCCAAAGAATCCGGATATTGTTGATGCACATTGATTTTTACCTGATATATTTTCGGAGAATTCTGAAGAGCCGGATCTTGTGCATAAACACTAAAGTAAATAGGGCTTGTGAAGTCTAAAGAATCGGCACTGCTCCATAAACACAAAGAGTCTTTTCCATGTATATCTTTCCGGTTATAAGTGATATAACCATTTAAACTCATGTTTACAATAACTTTTTTAATGTTTGTTCCTACAGGAAGTGAGTCTTTATTGAATATCATTCCGGTGTAGATACCATCTTTCTCTCCGTTATCATATTTATAAGAACCACTAGCTAGCTGGTCAATAGTGAATGGATAGTCAGAACCTGTTAACTTGATTACAATAGTAGTGTCTTCTGTCCCGTTATAATTACCATTCTTAATAATGCTATCAGTATTGATGTCATTAATAGAAAAACTTTGAATGGTAGGATCTGTACCATATTCTATAGTATTGTCGTTGTCCAAGCAAGAACTCATAGCAAATGAAATAGCCAGAAAACTAACAATTACAGATAAAAACTTTATTCTCATTGAAATACTGTGTTTATTTACAAGTTGCAAAAATAGGAACATTTTTCTCTAAATAGAGCATTAAGAGTAAGTTTTATATAAAATTATAGATAAAACTTGCTGTTTTATCGACTGATAACTATTTTATTCGTTCGTTTTAGCACTGTTTATTCTCATAATGAATAAAATTGGAACCAAAATGAGAAGCATGAGTATAATTCTTTTTTTCTTTTATTTCAGGTGCTTTAACGCCACTATGTAGTGAAATCCCAGTCTTTTCTATTCTGATTTCATCCCAAAGACCAGCGTTAATGAATGATTGTAGTAAAAGACTTCCTCCTTCAACTAATAGCGATTGAACATTTCTTTCATATAAAGCGTTACATATTTGGGGAATTATATCTGTTTTAAAATCTAACGTAATATACTCTATATTAGAAATCATTTCTTTTTTATGTTCAGTGAATACCAATGTTCTCACACTTTTATCGAACAGATTGAGTTGTTCCGGCAGTTTAAGCTCCTTGTCTATTACTATGCGGGTAGGATTCTTACCATACCAGTTCCTTACGTTGAGTGACGGATTATCAAGATATGCTGTGTTTGTTCCTACCATAATTCCATCTACTTCCGTGCGAAGCTTATGAACAAGCATGCTCGTAAGTGGGTTAGATAATATAACAGGTTTGCCATCAGTCCGGATTATGTCGATATATCCATCAACCGATTCCGCCCATTTTAAAATAATATACGGACGGTGTTGGGTGTTGAAAGTAACAAAGCGTTTGATGAGATTTTTACATTTACTTTCCAATACACCGACTTTAACTTCAACGCCTGCATCTTTAAGCTTTTGTATTCCTCTGCCTGCCACTTTAGAGAAGGGATCGCTGCAACCTATCATTACTTTGGGAATTCCTTTCTGAATGATAAGGTCGGCACAGGGAGGTGTTTTGCCATAATGGGAACAAGGTTCCAGACTTACATAAATAGTCGATTCTTTCAGTAAAGATTCATCTTTTACCGAATTGATGGCATTCACTTCGGCGTGGGCGCATCCGCATTTGGCATGGTATCCTTCTCCTATGATTCTTCCGTTATGAACAACAACTGCTCCAACCATAGGGTTTGGCGATACTCTTGTAAGCCCGTTTCTGGCCAGTTGGATACATCGGGCCATATATTTTTCTTCTTCTGTCATTCTGTTGTTTTCCTTTTATTTTTCCTACTTTTGCATCAAATACTGAATTATGCATAAACTCACTCAATATATAAAAGAAGCTTTATCTGGTTATTACCCCGATTCAGAACTTCGCAGTATCATTAAGATACTTTATACAGAGGTGCTTCATCTCAGTATGGTTGATATTTATATGGGCAAAGATATTAATTTATCTGCAAAACAAGTATCTGAAATAGAAAGCATTGTTTGTCGTTTGCAAGAATATGAGCCTTTGCAATATATAATAGGTATTGCAGAGTTTTGCGGATTGGCTTTGAATGTAGCTCCCGGTGTTTTGATTCCCCGTCCCGAAACTACGGAATTGGTAGAATGCATAGTGAAAGAAAATCAAAAAAGAGAAATTAATATTCTTGATATAGGGACAGGAAGTGGCTGTATTGCTTTGGCATTGGATAAACAGTTGCCTCAAGCTATTGTTACGGCTTGGGATGTGTCTGATGATGCACTTCGCATTGCTTCACAAAATAATGTGAAGGTGAATGGCAAAGTCCGATTTGAAAAAGTAGATGTTTTGGCAGTTCAACCAGAGAAAGAGATTTATGACATCATAGTAAGTAATCCACCTTATATAATGGATGCGGAAAAAAAAGACATGGAACGGAACGTGCTCGATTGGGAACCTTCCCTGGCTTTGTTCGTACCGGATAATGATCCACTCCGTTTTTACAGGAAGATTTCGGAACTTGGCAGGGAAATGTTGCGTTCCGGTGGAAAAGTATATTTTGAAATCAATCGGGCATTTGGCAAAGAAACAAAGGTGATGATGAAGGAGTTGGGATATACTTCAGTGGAAGTTATAAAAGATTTGTCGGGAAACGACAGAATAATAAAAGCGCAAAAATGAAAGAACTGACAGAAAGCGAAGCACTGGGTAAGGTAGCTGCTTATTGTTCTATGGCTGAGCATTGTGCTTCAGAGGTAATTTCGAAATTGGAAAGCTGGAACATACCTGCCGAAGCGATAGAACGGATATTGGAGCGGTTGAACAAAGAGAAGTATATGGATGAAGGCCGTTATTGCCGTTGCTTTGTGAATGATAAGCTTCGTTTTAATAAATGGGGGAAGGTGAAGATAGCTCAAACATTATATCAGAAACAAATATCACAAGAAGCAATTCGTGCCTCTCTTGATGCAGTAGATGAAGATGAATATCAAAGAATCCTGTTGGAACTGCTTATCTCAAAGAAGAAATCGGTCAAAGCAAAAAGTGATTATGAGTTGAATGGTAAGCTAATCCGTTTTGCTTTGGGGCGCGGTTTTGGTATGGATGTTATTCAACGTTGCCTAAAACAAATTTGTAGTGATATTGAATTGGATTATTGATTTCTTCCATTTATTCTTTCCGAAAAAGTGCGTAGTATGCGGTGGTGCATTGGGAGAAAAAGACCATTACTTATGTGTTTCGTGTCATGCGCATCTTCCCCGTACGGGCTATTATCTGGAAGAAGACAATGACGTTGCCCGTTTGTTTTGGGGAAAGGTTTCACTCATTCATGCCGCTTCCTATTTTTATTATTCTAAAGGAAGTGATTACTGCCGGATATTGTATCGGTTAAAGTATCATTATTGCAAAGAAATAGGCGAAGTGATGGGGCGTTACATGGCTGCCGAAATGCAGGGCTCTATGTTTTTCGAAGGAATAGATTTGATTGTTCCCGTTCCTCTCCATAAAAAGAAACAACGTTTACGCGGATATAACCAATGTGAATGGATAGCTAAGGGAGTATCTGCCGTTACGGGGATTCCTGTAAAAACTTCGGGGCTTGTCCGCATCGTGGATAATTCCACTCAGACAAAGAAGAGTGCCCATGAAAGGTGGGAGAATGTGCAGAATATATTTTCGGTTGTACCTTCAGCCGAATTTGCAAATAAACATATCCTGTTGATAGATGACGTGTTGACTACCGGCGCAACCCTATATGCATGTGCCGCTGTATTGAAAGAATTAGAGGGAGTGGAAGTGAGTATCCTTACCTTGGCAGTTGCCCGATAATGTATATTAATTGCAATGAATACATATTTTAATTAAAAAATATTCCTAATGTGTTTCACTTATTCAATGAGTTTCCGTACTTTTGCAACATAATTCATCATACTTAGTTACGTTATGAAAACTTTAGAGAGACTATTCGCAGAGAAATTACTTAAGATCAAGGCTATCAAACTTCAACCTGCCAATCCTTTTACATGGGCATCCGGCTGGAAATCGCCTTTCTATTGCGACAACCGCAAAACTCTTTCGTATCCGTCTTTGCGTAATTTTGTGAAGATTGAGATCTCACGCTTGGTTCTGGAAAGATTTGGTCAGGTAGACGCCATTGCAGGTGTTGCAACCGGAGCTATTCCTCAAGGAGCATTGGTAGCCGAAGAGTTGAACTTGCCTTTCGTGTATGTTCGTGCCACTCCTAAAGATCATGGCTTGGAAAACCTGATTGAAGGCGAACTTCGTCCGGGTATGAAAGTTGTTGTGATTGAAGACTTGATTTCTACTGGTGGAAGCAGTTTGAAAGCTGTTGAGGCTATTCGCCGTGACGGATGTGAGGTTATCGGTATGATTGCAGCCTTTACTTATGGTTTCGATGTGGCTGTTCAGGCATTCAAAGATGCTAAGGTGAACTTGGTTACTTTGACTAACTATGAGGCTGTACTCGAAGCTGCACTGAAAACTGAATACATCACGGAAGACGATGTGGCTATCCTGCAAGCTTGGAGAAAAGATCCTGCTCATTGGGAAGCCGGGAAATAATTCGGATAATATTATTATTAATGAAATAATAAAAAGCTGAGTGCGCCCCAATTAGTTGAGGTGTCACTTAGCTTTTTATGTTATAATCAGATTCAATATGACTCAATTTGAAAGTAGCGTTAAGGTTATACCTTATAATAATGAGCAGGTTTATGCAAAGCTGTCAGACCTGACGAATATAGAAAAAGTAAAAGACAAACTTCCGCAAGATAAAGTTAAGGATTTGCAGTTCGATGCCGATTCTATGAGTTTCAGCGTGCCTCCGGTGGGAATGCTCACCCTTCGCATCATTGAACGCGAACCCGATAAATGCATCAAGTTTGAGACGGTAAACTCGCCTCTTCCTTTTAATTTGTGGATTCAACTAGTTCCGGTAACGGAAGCGGAATGCAAAATGAAGCTGACTATCCGTGCCGAACTGAACCCTTTTATTAAAGGTATGATTCAGAAGCCACTGGAAGAAGGTTTGGAAAAAATGGCGGAAATGCTGTCCAAGATTCCTTATTAACGATTTAGAAACAATTATCATGGCACAGAAACTTTGGGAAAAAAACGTTCAGGTAAATAAAGATATAGAGAAGTTCACCGTAGGGAAAGACCGTGAAATGGATTTGTATTTGGCAAAACACGATGTTATCGGCTCGATGGCTCACATAACCATGCTCGAAAGTATCGGACTTCTCACCGCCGGGGAGCTGGAAATGTTGCTTGCCGAGTTGAAGAATATCTATGCATCCGCAGAAAAAGGGGAATTTATAATCGAAGACGGAGTGGAGGATGTTCACTCACAAGTGGAGTTGATGCTTACACGCAAGTTGGGCGATATGGGAAAGAAAATACACAGCGGACGTTCGCGGAACGACCAAGTGCTGCTTGACCTGAAACTGTTTACCCGCACTCAGATTCGTGAGATTGCCGGGATGGTGGAACAGCTTTTTCATGTATTGGTATCACAAAGCGAGAAATACAAGAATGTGTTGATGCCCGGATATACTCATCTTCAGATTGCTATGCCTTCTTCATTCGGACTGTGGTTCGGAGCTTATGCCGAAAGCCTGGTTGATGATATGATGTTTCTTCAGGCAGCGTTCAAGATGTGTAACCGCAATCCGCTCGGTTCGGCTGCCGGATATGGTTCGTCTTTCCCGTTGAACCGCACGATGACTACCGACCTTTTGGGATTCGACTCAATGAACTATAATGTAGTTTATGCCCAAATGGGACGCGGCAAGATGGAGCGCAATGTAGCTTTTGCGTTGGCTACCATTGCCGGGACTATATCCAAATTGGCTTTTGATGCCTGCATGTTCAACAGCCAGAATTTTAATTTTGTGAAGTTGCCCGATGACTGCACCACCGGTTCAAGCATCATGCCTCACAAGAAGAACCCCGATGTGTTCGAACTGACACGTGCGAAATGCAATAAGATACAATCCCTTCCGCAGCAGATTATGATGATAGCCAATAACCTGCCTTCGGGGTATTTCCGTGATTTACAGATTATAAAGGAAGTCTTTCTGCCCGCTTTCCAAGAACTCAAAGACTGTTTGCAGATGACTACTTATATAATGAATGAGATAAAGGTAAACGAACATATCCTTGATGATGATAAATACCTGCTCATTTTCAGCGTGGAAGAAGTGAACCGCCTTGCTGCCGAAGGAATGCCTTTCCGCGATGCATACAAAAAGGTGGGGCTCGATATTGAAGCCGGGAACTTTACACATGAGAAAGTAGTTCATCACACTCACGAAGGAAGCATTGGCAATCTCTGCAATGATAAGATTACTTTGTTAATGGAAAATGTTGTGGACGGCTTCAACTTCTGCGGAATGGAACAGGCCGAGAAGAAACTTCTGGGCAGATAACCTACCTATCCGAATAATAGATTAAATTCTGCATTCATTGCTTTCAGCCGGAGCTGAAAGTGCTTTCCATAAGACAATGCAGATGAAAGCAACCTCTAAAAAAGTGCTTTCATCTGCATTCATTGCTTTCATGCCTTATATAATCTCCAATCATTTATTCCTTAAATACTTTTATGCCTTGAGCCAGTCTGTTTCTTCCTCATGGTTAAGCTCTTTTATGCATACTCTTAAATAACTTGACAGCTGTCAATTTAATACTTGACAACTGTCATTTATATACTTGACAGCTGTCAAGTTATTAATTGACGTCTGTCAAGTTACTTAATAGTCGGTATAAATTACCTTAACCTTCGGCAGAAAAAGTCTTAATAATACTGAATGATGAGATTAATAATGAGGTTGAATGAGTAAACGGAAAGGAAAAATGATTAATTTTATCACTCGGTAACTTAAATGAGAATTAATCACAGTTTAACTGATACTATTATGAATTACGAACCTGCTAATGACCGTTATGGCAAAATGCAATATAAATATTGCGGTAACAGCGGTCTGCTGCTTCCTAGAATATCTTTGGGATTGTGGCACAACTTTGGTGATGTGGATGACTTCGGCGTGGCAACCGATATGATTAAGTATGCCTTCGATAATGGAGTAACCCATTTTGATTTGGCAAACAATTATGGTCCGTCTCCCGGTTCGGCAGAAACGAATTTCGGTAAGATATTGAAAGATAACTTCCGCGCTTACCGGGATGAAATGATTATCTCTTCCAAAGCAGGGCATGATATGTGGGCAGGTCCTTATGGAGACGGCAGTTCGCGCAAGAATCTGATGGCAAGTATCGATCAAAGCCTCCGTCGCACAGGATTGGAATACTTCGATATTTTCTACAGCCACCGTTATGACGGTATTACTCCGGTGGAGGAAACCATTCAGGCGTTGATTGATATTGTGAAAAGCGGAAAAGCACTGTATGCGGGAATTTCCAAGTATCCGCCCGAAAAAGCCCGGATAGCTTATGATATGATGAAAGCGGCAGGTGTTCCTTGCCTGATACATCAGGACAGATATAGTATGTTTGCCCGTGAGGTGGAAGACGGGACTTTGCAATTGGCAAAGGCATGTGGCGTAGGTTTTATTGCTTTTTCGCCTTTGGCACAAGGCTTGCTTACCGACAAATATCTTCACGGAATACCTGAAAACTCCCGTGCGGCACGGTCTACGGGATTTTTGAAACGCGAACAAGTTACCGATGACAGAGTAGAAGCTGCACGGCGTTTGAATGAGATTGCCACCCGTCGCGGACAAACTTTGGCTGAAATGGCATTGGCGTGGGTGCTTAGTCATGAAGCGGTGACATCGGTTATTGTTGGTGCAAGCTCTGTAAAGCAACTGGCAGATAACCTTCATGCTATCAATAATTTAGAATTCGGTAATGAAGAATTGAAAGCCATACGCACGGTGTTGTCTGAAGTAAATTGTCAGATGCCTAAATAAATTTTAGTATAAAAATTTGGCGGGTATTGAGATTTGTTATATCTTTGCACCCGTTAAAAACGCGGAAATAGCTCAGTTGGTAGAGCATAACCTTGCCAAGGTTAGGGTCGCGAGTTCGAGTCTCGTTTTCCGCTCTCTTTGAAAGGATGCTCGAATGGTGGAATCGGTAGACACGAGGGACTTAAAATCCCTTGACCATTGCGGTTGTGGGGGTTCAAGTCCCCCTTCGAGTACACGGGAAAGCTTCGTAAATCATTGATTTATGAAGTTTTTCCTTTTTTATAACTGCTCTCTTCATTTCGTATTGATGAATAGACTCTAACACTTTAAGCGTAAATGAAAACACATTTGTTTCTCCTGCTGTCATTCTGTTTGTTATGTGTATGCGTAAGCGGCAAAACTTCACACGGCGTTATTGAACCTGTTAAGCCAGCTTTCTTATATGGATCGGAAGAAAGAGTTTCATACAACGATGATGCAGAGATTCATAATCTGTATAAACCGTTGGAACGTCCGCAGATAAGGTTCAAGGTTATTCATGCCGCCCACGTGGGCGATTCGTGTTGGGTGGTTATCCGTATTGGCGTTCCCTATCTTGCTGTGAAAGAAGGAGAACGATTTACAGCAAAGATTTCTTCCGAATCGGCACCCGCTATAGCGACATGGGAATATACGGTCAGGCAGCCCAAAGAGGGTACTCATGCATTAGATATGGCTCCCGGAGAAATTAAATGTTGCTATTATTCTTCTAAATTCGCCTATTCTCCCGATATGCCGGAGAAAGTTTATTATACCATAGATGCAACGATTCAAAGCGAGCATTATAAATACCGTTACCAGCCTTTAACGCTTCCGGTAAATTGGCTTACATACAACCGGGCATGGGACGGGGCGGAAGGTTTGAAGGAAGACGTCATGTTGAACAATTCTCCTGTTCCTGTCGATGAGGAAGAAGAAGCTCCGATAAAAATAGTTCGTTGATGGGCGTTTGCTCGCTTGCTCTCTTTTAATCATAAGAAATACATAAATTTGTTACAAATTTTGCATTTCTTGTATATTATCACGAAATTAGCCAAATCTAATTTATGGCTATTAACTATGAAATTAATTACAGCTTTTGCAGGATGCTGCCTCACACTTCTTACAATTACTTCGTGTACTGAGAATCAAGTAGCGAAAGAGTATGTGGATTACGTAGATCCTTTTATCGGAACAGGCGGCCACGGACATACGTTTCCCGGTGCGGTGGTGCCGCATGGTATGGTTCAGATCAGTCCGGATACACGTATTTACGACTGGGATTCTTGTTCGGGATATTATTATCCGGATTCTACAATCAACGGATTTGTTCATAATCATCTGAGCGGAACAGGCTGTTGCGATTGGGGTGATGTGTTGCTGATGCCCACCGTAGGCGAACAAAGATATGAACCGACCGGCTCGAAAAATCAAACTTTGGCTTATGCTTCTCCTTTCTCACATGCCAATGAAACGGCTGCTCCGGGATATTATTCCGTTCTTCTGGACAGATATAACGTAAAGGCGGAATTGTCTTCAACCAAGCGTGCCGCCATTCACCGTTACACTTTTCCCGAAAGTAAGGAAGCGGGCTTTATCCTTGATTTGGATTATAGTTTGCAAGGGCAGACCAACCGGGAAATGGTGATTGACGTAATCAGTGATACTGAGATTCAAGGACATAAGAATACTGCTTATTGGGCTTACGACCAGCCGATCAATTTCTATATGAAATTCTCCAAACCGTTTACCTATACTATCGTTTCAGACTCTGTTGCAATGGATAAAGGCGGTATATTGATGCCACGCATGAAAGCATTGCTGCATTTTGATACGGCAAAGGATGAGCAGGTTTTGGTTAAAGTGGGTATTTCGGCAGTGGATATAGACGGTGCACGCCGCAATGTTGAAACAGAAATTCCGGGTTGGGACTTTGAAAAAGTTCGGCAAGATGCCCGTAATGAATGGAACGGGCTTTTGTCGAAAATTAATATCAAGACAAAGGATGAGGATCAGAAAACAATATTCTATACGGCACTTTATCACACGGCCATTGCTCCGGCTCTCTTTACCGATGTAGACGGACGTTACTTTGGAATGGATCATCAGATTCACCAAGGCAGTGCAGAGAAACCAATCTATACGGTTTTCTCTCTGTGGGATACATTCCGTGCACTTCATCCGTTGATGACGATTATTGATCCGGAACTCAATCAGGAATTTATCCGTTCGCTGATTACTAAGCATCAGGAAGGCGGGATTTTCCCGAAGTGGGACATGGCTTCCAACTATACGGGTACGATGATTGGCTATCATGCTGTCCCTGTCATAGTCGATTCCTATGTGAAAGGTTATCGTGATTTCGATGTAAATGAAGCCTATAAGGCATGTCTGCGTTCGGCGGAATATGACACTACGGGCATTAAGTGTCCGAAGTGGCTTATTCCTTATGTAATGCCTGTCGGCAGATATTATAAGAATACTATCGGTTACATTCCTTGTGATAAAGATAATGAATCTGTGGCAAAGGCTTTGGAATATGCTTATGATGATTGGTGTATTTCTGTGCTTGCCGACAGCATTGGCGATGCAGATAATGTAAAGAAATACAAGAACTTTGCCCTTTTGTATGGAAACTATTTCGATCCTTCTACCCGCTTCATGCGTGGAAAAGACCTGAAAGGAAATTGGAGAACCCCGTTCAATCCTTATGCTTCCAATCACCGCAACGATGATTATTGTGAAGGAAATGCATGGCAGTGGACTTGGTTTGTTCCTCATGATGTAGACGGATTGGTGGATCTGATGGGAGGAAGAGAAGGATTTATCAGTAAGCTCGATTCGCTTTTCACTGTTGACTCCAAATTGGAAGGTGAAGCTGTTTCGGCTGATATTTCGGGCTTAATTGGACAATATGCTCACGGCAACGAACCGAGCCACCATATTATCCACTTATATAATTATGTGAACCAACCGTGGAAAACTCAGGAATTGGCAGACCGTGTATTGCAAACTCTTTATTTCAATGATCCGGACGGATTATCGGGCAATGAAGATTGCGGGCAGATGTCGGCATGGTATATCCTTAATTCAATGGGCTTCTATCAGGTATGCCCGGGTAAGCCGGTTTACTCTATCGGACGTCCGTTGTTTGATGAGGTAACCATTCCGTTGCAAAATGGTAAGACATTTACTGTCCTTACAAAGAATAATTCGAAAGAGAATAAATATATCGAGTCGGCTTCTTTGAACGGCAAGCCACTCACTACTCCGTTCTTTACCCATAACGATATAGTTTCGGGGGGAACACTTGAGATTACAATGACTAACCAACCTACAAAATGGGGTACTAACCAATAAACACTTATTTAGACAAATGAAGAAAGTAGCATTATTAGCTTTGGCCTTGGGCTTTTCGTATTTTGCGAAAGCAACAACCAATCCGGTAGAATATGTGAGTCCGTTAGTGGGAACGCAATCTACTTTTGAACTATCAACAGGAAACACCTATCCGGCTATCGCCCGTCCGTGGGGAATGAACTTCTGGACTCCGCAAACGGGAAAGATGGGAGACGGATGGCAGTATGTGTACACGGCAAACAAGATTCGCGGTTTTAAGCAAACCCACCAACCAAGCCCGTGGATAAACGATTACGGACAGTTCGCCATTATGCCGGTAGTAGGCAAGCCGGAATTTGATGAAGACAAGCGTGCAAGCTGGTTTGCTCATAAAGGTGAAATTGCCACACCTTATTATTATAAGGTATATTTGGCAGAACATGATGTGGTGACAGAGTTCTCTCCAACCGATCGTGCTGTTTTGTTCCGTTTCACTTTCCCTCAGAGCGATAATTCTTATGTGGTACTTGATGCTTTCGATAAAGGATCTTATGTGAAAGTTATTCCGGAAGAAAACAAGATTATAGGCTATACCACGAGAAACAGCGGTGGCGTACCCGATAACTTCAAGAATTATTTTATCATTGAATTCGATAAGCCGTTTACTTACGAGGCGACTTTTGCCGACGGAACTCTGAAAGAAGGAGTGAAGGAACAAGATGCAAACCACGTAGGTGCAGTAATTGGTTTCAAGACAAAGAAAGGTGAAAAAGTGCATGCACGTGTAGCTTCTTCTTTCATTAGTTACGACCAGGCTGCTATTAATATGAAAGAATTGGGTAACGATTCACTTGAACAGTTAGCAGAAAAGGGTAAAGATGCATGGAATAAAGTTTTGGGTAAGATTGATGTCGAAGGTGGAACACTTGACCAATACCGCACTTTCTATTCTTGCATGTATCGTTCACTTCTTTTCCCTCGTAAGTTTTATGAAATCAATGCTGACGGGCAAGTGGTTCATTACAGTCCTTACAATGGCAAGGTAGAGTCGGGATATATGTTCACAGACACAGGTTTTTGGGATACATTCCGTTGTCTGTTCCCATTCCTTAATCTGATGTACCCATCTGTAAACAAAGAAATTCAGGAAGGTTTGATTAATACTTATAAGGAAAGCGGATTCTTCCCCGAATGGGCAAGCCCGGGACACAGAGGTTGTATGGTTGGAAACAATTCTGCTTCTATTCTGGTCGATGCTTATTTGAAGGGCGTAAAAGTAGACGATGTGGAAACGATGTATAAAGGTTTGATTCACGGAACGGAAAACGTGCATCCTACTGTTTCTTCAACCGGACGCTTGGGACATGAATATTACAACAAATTAGGTTATGTGCCTTATGATGTGAAGATTAATGAAAACGCTGCCCGTACACTCGAATATGCCTATGATGATTGGTGTATTTATCAGTTGGCAAAAGAATTGAAACGCCCGAAGAAGGAAGTTGAGTTGTTTGCCAAACGTGCCATGAACTATAAGAATCTGTTCGACAAGGAAAGCTTGTTGATGCGTGGCAAGAATAAAGATGGCAAATTCCAGTCTCCGTTCTCACCGTTGAAGTGGGGGGATGCCTTTACGGAAGGAAACAGTTGGCACTACTCTTGGTCGGTATTCCATGATCCTCAAGGATTGATTGACTTGATGGGTGGTAAGGAAATGTTTGTCACTATGCTCGATTCTGTATTTGCCGTTCCACCTATCTTTGATGATAGCTATTACGGACAGGTTATTCACGAAATCCGTGAAATGACGGTTATGAACATGGGTAACTATGCACATGGCAACCAACCTATACAGCATATGATCTATATGTATGACTATGCCGGTCAGCCTTGGAAAGCGCAGTATTGGTTACGCGAAGTAATGAACCGCATGTACACTCCGGGACCTGATGGTTATTGCGGTGACGAAGACAACGGTCAGACTTCGGCTTGGTATGTGTTCTCTGCTTTGGGATTCTATCCTGTTTGTCCGGGAACAGACCAATATGTAATAGGTGCTCCTTTGTTTAAGAAAGCAACATTGCATTTTGAAAATGGAAACAGTTTGGTAATCAATGCTCCGGACAATAGCCAAAAGAATATATACATTGAGTCAATGACTTTCAATGGAAAGGATTACACAAAGAACTACTTTACTCACGGCGATATGCTGAAAGGTGGAACCATTGACATCAAGATGGGTGACAAGCCAAATATGGAGAGAGGTACGAAGCTGGAAGATATGCCTTATTCATTCAGTAATCAAAAATAAAATAGAGTTTACTGACATTTGTTATTGAATGTTCGCAGTAGGTAATTTCAATGGTGAGGGCATAATATAAATACTCTCACCATTTTTTTATTAGTTTCCACGACTTAGTTATTTGCTGATACTTCTTTTCTTTTCCCTTTATATAAGTCTTTTACGGATATAACCTTCAAATGTTCATTTAATATTTAGTTATCTCGTTACAAGAGAGTTACAATGAACATTAAGCTTCTCTAATATCCACTTTATCTTCATCATACGTTCACATGTATCAGCGTAAGGTTCAATAAAAAAGTCTATATACTTTTCTCAAACGACAGGTTGTTTGCTGCAAACAACAAGTCGTTTGATTATAAACAACAGGTTGTTTTTTACAAACAAGCAGTTGATTATTTTCAATCGCTGCTTATCTTTTTATTAAAATATTCTGATTTATTAGATGCTACTTATTGCTTGTATATAATAAAAATAATTCTATATTTTATATCTGATATGTTGAATTTATATAGTACATAATTATTGTAATTGCGTTTATCTTATAATTAATAATTATTGTATGTATAAATCCGAATGTTTTAATTATTGTATATATGTAGATATTCTTATATCAATACTTTTTGTGGGTGGAATCTTCTTTATTCCAGCTTGCATGATGGAGCAATTTACAATGAATACATCGCTGTTTATCTCTGTAATGGTAGCTTCTCTCCTTTTATTTTCTGTGAATAATGAAAATCTTTATAAGAATTTAGGTATACCTGAAATTATTATTTGTGTTTTAATTATTTGTTTCTCATTTAGAACTGATATTTCTCTAAATTTTATTCGTGTAGAAGCTACTATACTATACATATATATTATTGTGAAATGTTATTATACAGATACTTATAATTATAATAATATTTATACGATGCTGGCGTTGTTGTCTTTTGTCGTTTCTGTTTATGGAATATTACAATTGTTTTATTTGGTACCCTCATTTAATAGTATGTATAGCATAACAGGTCCTTTCGATAATCCGGCAGGAATAGCTATGTTGCTTGCTGTTTTATTTCCATATTTATTTTATAACTATAATCGTTCACGGAATAGGGGAGTAAGAATCATGATGATTCTTGGAATGTGTATGGCAGTGACCTGTATTGTGTGTTCCGAATCCAGAACCGGAATAGTAGCATTACTTTTTACTGTTCTATTTATTTTTTATTCAAAGTGGAAACGCTATGCTAAGATTTTGGTAAGTGCATTGACTGTCATTCTTTTTATATTGATGTATATGTATAAACCTCTGTCGGCAAACGGAAGACTGTTTATCAATTATAATTGTTGGAATATTCTTGGTAAACATTTCTGGTGGGGTAATGGGGTATATGGGTTCGACAGCCAATATATGCCACAACAAGCGGAATATTTCAAAAATCATTCTGATAGTTTATGGGAAAGAGTGGCAGATAATGTAAATTTTCCGTTTAATGAGTTTATTGGTTGCGCAATAAACTGGGGAATCATTGGTCTTCTTGCCATTCTTTCGTTGATAGCCTGTGCCATCTTCTTTTCTATCAAATATAAAAAGGAAGATAAATGCTATGCACGGGCTTCTTTGGCAGCTTTCTTTATCTGTGCTTGTTTTTCTTATCCTTTATATTATCCGATTATGCGAGTGCTGCTTGTTATTTCTCTTTGCATTCTTTTATCAAAACCTTTCGTGTCGAAAAGAAAATCATCTGGAAAGCTGCGTGTATTTCAGAAAAATATTACTGTTTTAGTTGCTGTCGGTCTGTTGATACTGTCTGCCTGGCAAATTCATCATGAATTGAAATGGAAGCAAGTGGCAGATATGGCTGTGAACGGGAATGAAGAATCAGCATTCCCTGAATATCGGAAGTTACATGGCAGCTTTTATTTTAAACATCATCCTTATTTTTTATATAACTACGGTTTTGTTTTGCATGAATTAGGATTATATCAAAGAAGTTTGTCGGTTTTGCAGGATTGTGAGTTGTGTTTAAACAATTATGATGTACAAATATTGGAGGCTTCTAATTATGGAAAGAAAGGAGAGTATGTTAAAGCTGTGGAAAAATACATGCAAGCCCATTATATGATTCCTTGCAGGTTACTTCCCTTATATCGGATTATGAAAATATATGATAGGTTAAACGAAAAAGGTAAAGCGTGTGCCGTGGCATTAAAGGCAGATCAAATGCAGATAAAAGTATCTTCATACGAAGTGAATTATATGAAGACGGAAATAAAAAAATATTTGTCGAACTTTAAAATGAAGGAAGGAGGTGTCACTCATGGTATAGATAAGAATTAATAGTAAAAAGAGATTTGCAGATTGACTTTAAATCAATGTAATTTTTATGAAAAGAATTTTTGAACATATCAGATTAAATTATCAATTATTGATTATTTTTGTGTGTGGCATGATGGTGTATTCGTGTCAGGATGAAGAAATGGTGCAACCGCCTTCAGAGGGTAGTCTGCAGGTGTGTACACGTGTTACGAATACCGGAGAGCTTTTGGCAGCCAAACAGTATTATTTGACGCAGATGTCGGCTGTTCGGGCAACTGCTTTAAGCGATGACTCACTGGTGAATTATACACCATATATAAATGGTGAGCCAAGTTGGGCGTTTTATGCTTCGTTGCAAAACGACAGTATTGTAGCGGTGGATGTGGATTTGACGGATAGAATATCTCAGGATTATCTTACTGCCGAAAATATTGCTGCTTATAAAAAGTATAAACAATTGAAATTCCGCCAGTCTTATACGCGCTATGTTTATACGAGAAATATCTTAACCGATGAGGAGGACGGTTTTTTTATGACAATTGTACCTTCCGTAAATTATGTGAGAAATTCCAATAAACGTATCCGTTATAATACTTATTTGCGGAGAGATAATCAGTTGGATGGCTATATTTTGTTTCATTCGTTGGATGGTAAGTTTGTAAATGGATGGGAATATACGAAAGGTCAGCTTACCGGGAAAATACTTCCGGCGAATAAAGTGGAGAAGACTGTACGCCGATTGAGATTATTCGCTTGTAGTGCTGATTATACTGTTGAATTAAAAATGGCTTCTCCATCTGTTATTCAATCAAGAGAAGGTGGCGGTGGTTGGGATATTGATGGTGGTTCTTTACCAGACGTTGTGATTACCCCGGGTGGCGGAGGTGGTTCAGATCCCGATCCTTTTCCTGATCCTTTCCCCGACCCTGATCCTGATCCTAATCCGGGCATAACAGATCCCGATGACGGTGACGATGGAGGATATGGTGGAGGCGGTGGAAGTGGTGGAGGTGGAACAACCACTCCCGTATCACAGGCTAATTTCTCAAGTAGGATTCTTACAACCACTTTTTGTAATAATGTATTGAACAAATTGCAAGTGAATCCAAAAAATGTTAAATTGATTCTTAATGTAGAGAAGGCTACCGCTAATGCTGCCTATCTCAATGGAACTTTAACAGTATATAATAGATTCTTTAAAGTGGGATATACGCAAAATGATATGGAATCGATCATTTTTCATGAGATGGTTCATTATAAACAGGATATTGTTGATCATCTTGTGATCGAAAGAACAGCTGCAGGGGAAGTTATCCAACATGAATATATGGTTGAAACTACTCCATATGATGTTAATGAAAAAATAAATGCCTTTAATCAACTGATGGAGTCAAGAAATATTCCATTAGACGAAAGGGATAGGAATCTATATCAGCAAAGATTTTGGGATCAACAATGGAACGTACTTGTGAAACCAACAGTAAATGCATATGAAAATAAAATATTAAGACCTATGCGAGGTAATAAAGAATTTATTAAATCGGAAGTAGGCGCTTATCAATCTCAGTTGGATGAATATGGTAATAAAATGTCACATGGTTTGCAGGAAGCGACTTGGAATAATTTGGAAGATTATCAAAATAAATGGAGAAAAATTAAAGATAAATAGATTATGAAAAAGATTATTTTAATATTCAGTATTCTTGTATGTTGTGGTTGTATATCAGCTCAACAACCTGAAAATTATTTTAGTTTATTTTTGGAATTAGTGAAACATAATGGAATTATAGATTCCAAGTCTTATTTCAAAGCCACTTTGAAAAGTCGTAGTGAACTAACTTTATTTGTGTTTTCTGATAGATTTCCTTCTGATATCACTCCTCTTAGTATTTTTACAATTGAGACAGAATTAAATAATGGAAAAATAAAAGAAACTTATCAATATCCATTTTTTGCACATTACTATGAAGAAAAAATTATTGTGATACCTCCAAAATCTTCTATTATTGTAGAATTCCCACTTTTTACGGAGAAGGCAGAAACTGGGAAAGGGCAAGTACCCGGTTTCTTTGCACTTACTTTAGACAATACCAAAAAGTATAAAAGGGTAAGGATTAAACTTTACAACTTATATTATGGTAATAAAGCTAAAAGTAAGAATGAAATGCCAATTGGTGGAATCATTCCTCTAATAACTTCGAATTGGGTTGATATCAGTAATGAAGATATATCTAAGGCTTTTGAATGAGTTATGTAATCATTAAGTTAAAAATATAGGAATTGCCGGTTACTATTGTTTTGGTAACCGGCTCCTATTAAGTTTGCTATATTTATGAAAAAGATTATTTTAATATTTAGTATTCTTGTGTATGTCAGCTATATATCAGCTCAACAACAAGAGGATTACTTTAGTTTATCTTTGGAATTAGTGAAACATAATGATGTCATAGATGCTGAGTCTTATTTTCAAGCTACTTTGAAAAATAATAATGAAAAACCTTATTTTGTAGCTTGGAGTAGAACTAATCCTTATGCTGGTACTTTTTTGATTGAAACAGAACTGAATAATGGCGAAATTCTTAAAACTAATGAATATCCATTCTTTGCTCATTGCTATACAAAACAGATTTTATGGATACAACCTAAATCATCTATTGTCATTGATTTTCCTCTTTCTGGGCTTAATGAAGTTCCCTGCTTCTTTGCACCGACTTTAGAAAGAACTAAACAATATAAAAGAATACGTATTAAGCTTTTAAAACTACGATATGGGGCTAAACGTGAAAGCCGAGATCAAATGCCTATAATTGGAGCTGTTGATTTAATAACTTCCAATTGGGTTAATTTGAGTAATGAAGATATTTCTAAGGCTTTTAAATAAACTTTTGTAATCACAACGTTGAAAAATTAATAATAACCGGTTGCTAAATTAATAACAACCGGTTTTATTAATACAATTTATTTAATCTATGAATATTAAATTATATGCCGTTTTATTTGGGATATGTATAATAAATGCGGCTTGCCATCAGTATAATGATGAATTAAAGCAAGCTTTGGAATTAAGTGGTGATAACAGAGTAGAACTTGAAAAGGTTCTGTCCCATTATTCTGCAGAACAGAAAGACTCTCTACATTTAAAAGCCGCAATTTTTCTTATTGAAAATATGCCCGGACATTATACTCTTGACAATGAGTTCCTTTTTAAATATCGGCAATCTATGGATTCGCTTTATCCTCATATGTCGAAAGTTATTAAGGATGTGATCTATACCATCCCGCAACATGATGATATGTTTAAAGGGAATGTCCATAAAGTTGAAGATTTAAAAATAATGCGTGCAGATTATTTAATTCATCATATTGATAATGCTATTAATATGTGGCAAAGTTGTCCATGGTTACAATCGGTTTCATTTCAAGATTTCTGCGAATATTTATTGCCATATAGATTGGGAGATGAACCATTATCTGAGATAGACTCTACACAATATTTGTGGAAACAAGTTTATCGTGATATGAATTATTACAATTACACCCCTTTATTGTTGGAAGATGTGAAGTCTTTTCAAAGGAATATTATAGGCACTAACGATAATGTTTATTTTCAGAATCTTCAAACTCCATTATTGAAATCTCCTATCTACACATTAGAATGTTTGGATATGTGTTTTTATGATGTAATAGGATTCAGATATTCGGGAATTCCATCTACCATTGATTTTATTCCCAATTGGTCTTCACGCAATGGTCGTCATTATTGGCGTACAATTATAGATCCATCGTGTTTGCAGGATAATTTTAGTGAAACTCTTAATCCTAGAACAGGTAAAGTGTATAGGATGACTTATTCTCACAATCTTATTCCTATTTCAAATGGAGTAGATTCCATTCCTGAGCTTTTTCAAAATCCATTTTATAAAGATGTAACCGGTAAATATCTGAAAACAGCTGAAATTACTGTCAGATGTGATGCTCAATTATCCTATAATCCGGAATATTTATATTTGGCAATTTTCAATGATTTGGAATGGAAACCTATAACATGGGCTAAAAATAAAGGAGGAAAAGCTATATTTGAATCAATCGGGCGTAATATAGTGTATCTTCCGCTTTATTATAAAGGTAAACAAGAACTATGTGCGGGGTATCCTTTTAAAGTTGATTTAAAAGGCAATCTTATAAATCTGATACCGGATCAAAAACATACGATCATTTTGAATATAAATCGAAAGTATCCTTTGACGTATTCTAAAATACATTGGACTAAAAGTCTGAACGGGTGTTATATTGAGGCATCTAATAATGTAGACTTTTCTCATTCAGATACTATGGGGGTGATAAATATTCCTAATGCCTCTTTGAATTGGACTTCTTTTCCTATAGAAACTGATAAATCCTAGAGATATTGGAGGATAAGCAAAAAAGATCGTCCTATAGGCTTAGCCGAAGTTGAATTTTATGACAAGTTAGGCAAAGAACTCTTTGGAGAACCGCTTTCTTCGGGTAAGGGAAATTTTAATAAAAATGCCTTTGATAAAGATGAACTTACCTTCTGTAATTATAATTCTTGGCTTGGAGTCGATTTCAAAAATAAGGTTTCATTAAAGAGTTTTTGTTATCTTCCAAGAACAGATGGAAATGGGATCATCTCCGGTAATATTTATGAATTATATTATTTTGATATGAGTGGTTGGGTTTCGTTGGGAAAGCAACGTGCAAATGGACAAAATATTATATTTGATAATGTACCTTCGGGGGCTTTATATTGGTTGAGGAATTTAACGAAAGGTAGAGAAGAAAGGATATTTACTTATGAAAACGGATGTATTGTGTTTTGGTAGCGGGGGGAGACTTTTGGATTATAAAATAAATAAATTCTTATATTATTATGTTGGGTTATACTAATTTGATTAATTTTGAACGATTATATTGTCAATCTAATGAAGAATTCTATGAAACGTTTCATGTTGTTAACTGTTCTTTGTTGTTTAGTATTAGGGATATTTGCTCAAACAGCAAAAGAAGAAATTGCTGCCGATATTCATCGTTCGGCAAGTAACTATTATGCTTATCCTGCACCGACAGCAGCGCCAACTGCACCGCCAAAAGGATATGAGCCTTTCTATTTGAGCCATTATGCACGTCATGGTTCCCGTTTTCTTATTAATCCGAAAGATTATGAGAAACCTTTGGAGATTATGCGTGAAGCGGAAAAGAACGGCGTACTTACTCCACTGGGCAAACAAGTTTTGGGAGTACTCGACAGCATTGCCGGAATGGCTGTAAAAAGATATGGTGAACTGACTCCGTTGGGTGCACGTCAGCATAGAGGCATTGCCGAAAGAATGTATAAAAACTATCCGGGAGTATTTAAGGGGGAAGCTGCAATAGACGCACGTTCCACAGTGGTTATCCGTTGTATCCTTTCCATGACTTCGGAATGTTTGCAACTGCAATCAATGAATCCGAAACTAAAAGTGAAGAATGATGCCAGTTACCATGACATGAACTACATGAGTTACGGAGATGAACAGTTTGACAGTATGCGTAAATCGGACGAAGTGCTGGCGGCAAAGCGCGAATATCAAAAGAAACATCGCCATCCCGAACGCCTGATGAATGCTCTTTTCAATAATGCGGATTATGTGAAATGGAAGATAGACGGTGGTAAGCTGATGAGCTATTTGTTTAAGTTGGCATCCAATATGCAGAGCCACGACACGGGTTTAGACCTGTACCCTATCTTTACTGAGGAAGAGTGCTATGACTTGTGGTCTATTGAAAACTATGGCTGGTATCTGGGCTTCGGTCCGTCTCCGCTAACTAAAGGGAAAATGCCTTATGTGGAAGCAAATCTGTTGAAGAATATATTGGATACGGCAGATACTTGTATTGTGAAGAAAGATAACAGTGCAACTTTGCGCTTCGGACATGAAGTTTGTGTAATGCCTTTAGCCTGCTTATTGGAGTTAGGCGATTGCGGTTATCAAACTAATGATGCGGAAAAGGTAGCCGACACATGGCGTAACTATAAAATATTCCCAATGGCAAGTAACATCCAGTTTGTTTTCTTCCGTAAAAAAGGAAGCGATGACATCTTGGTAAAAGTCATGCTGAACGAACATGAAATGACGCTGCCTGTAAAGAGTGATGTGGCTCCATATTATCATTGGAAAGATGTGGAAACCTATTATCGGAATAAGTTGGCAGCTTTCTAATACGGCTAAGTAAGATAAAAACGGCGGATTAATCATTTAGTCCGCCGTTCTTTTTTATTCACCTTTCAGAACTACTGCCGGATTAATCCTTGCAGCTTTATTTATTTGCCATATAAGTGTAGCCAATGAAACAAAGGAAGTAATGAATGCTGCTAAAACGAACAGCCACCAAGAGACAGGTGTTTTATTGGCAAAACCTTCCAGATATTTCTGGATAAAGAGGTAAGAGACAGGAATTGCTATCAGGAAGTTGATGCCAAGTATTATTCCATATTTGCGTAGCAATAGCGGAACAATCTCTTTTGTTGTTGCTCCATTGACTTTGCGTAAGGCGATTTCACGATAACGTTGTTGGATGTCGAATAGTGACAGACCGAATAATCCTAAACACGAAATAAGGATGGCTATAATGGCGAAAGTCACATAAATATTGGCTATCTGCTTGTCTTCCTTATACATTTCGGCTACTTCATCTTCAATAAAGGTATATTTGAAATCACCTTCACCGATTAATTCTCCATAGAGATTCTTTAGGAAAGCAATAGCTTCTTCACGTTTTCCCGGAACAATGGCAGCGATTAAATTCATTCCCCACGATCTGAATGCTTTGTCATAACAAATAATGAGTGGAACGATTGCTTTGGAAAGGTGTCCTGTCTTAAAATCTTTGATAACACCAACTACCTCCAAGGGAGGGTTAGTATCCATTCCCGGTAATAGAGAACTATGCCATAGCCTGTTCTCGGTATGTATTTTATCTTTTGTTATATCTTTAATCTCGAATAGTTTTTGAGCTGTTTCATTAATGATTGCTTTGTATTGTGTAAACTGATCGATGGAGTCATCCCACATACGTCCTTCTTTTAATTGAAAATCAAATAAATCCATATAATCGGAACCCCAGAACTCGCAAGCTGTTTGCGTATATTGATTCTCATTTTCAGCTTTACACGGTGTTCCGGGAAGTATCTGAATGGGAGCTTCTCCAAAGCACCATTTGCTGAATAAAGGACTTGCGTCCATTCTTTGAGTAGCAACTTCAATTACATAATCTTGTTGTTTTATTTTCTGTTTGAAATCTCCGTTTCCCGCATCATAATAGGAAATATCCAATGAGAGCTTACATGTTATAATATCGTTTGTCCTATAGCCGAGATCGGCATTAAGCATAAAGTAGAGTTGCTTGATAAAAAAAGAAGAAATAAGAATCAGGCAAAAGGTAATGATGTACTGAATAGATAAGAATATAACGCGTGAAACTATGGATTGCCCTCCTGCATTGATGGAACGTAGGGAAGTGATTGGTGATGCATAATTGTATTTCAAATAAGGATAGATAGTTGTGATAAGAGGTAATATAAACAAAATACATCCTGAGATCAGACAATTGAAATGAATGTCGGAATGAAAAGGAATGGATAAATGTGACTCTGCAAACTTACTCGTTGCTTCAATAAACAGCCATGCAAGGAAAACTGCAATAGCAGCCATAAACAGGTTCTCAATATATATCTGGGCAAATAATTGCTTTCTGCTTGCACCATACACTTTCTTTACTCCGAATTCCCGTGCACGTTTTAGAGTTACCACTGTATATATGTTGATGAAGTTAAACAATCCTATAACCATAAGCAACGTAGCTACAATGGAAAGGATGGTAATATTTTCTTTTTTGCCTTTTTGGAATATGCTTCCGTAAACTTGTATTGTTTTATCGAAATAGAAATCCTTTAATGGAAAGAATTGGTATCTCATCGGAACTTTATTATAGTAGTTTAGCTCCATGTATTTGGAATTCTTCTCATTCAGGCGTTTAATATCGGTTTCGGGTGCTACGCGGATAAGGTCATAGTCAATCAGGCTCCACATTCGTTTCAGGTTAATGGATACGAGTAAATCAAAAGTAATAGAGCTTTTGGTGGAAGGTTCGTCCATAATGCCTGCAACCGTTAGTGTTTGCCCTGTGGAGTATTCGAAAGTTTTGCCTAGAGGGTTGTCTTTTCCAAATAGACGTTTGGCAAGTTTCTTTGTAAGTATTGCATCGGTGGGCGATTTTAAGGTGGCGACACCTGCTGATAATGGGTAATCCATTATTTGAAAGAAGGCGGAATCAGTGATAATAGTATTTACATTGTAACGTTGTTTATCAATTATCACAAAGTCCTCGGAGTTGGGAATATATTTGCTGGCTAATTCAATAGCCGGATCATCGAGTGGATCAATAAAGTTCTTATCATAGTCATAATTGGAACTTCCTCCCAAGCTTTTCGGACGGTTATGGAACTCGGAAGTAACCAGATACGTCCTATCCAAGTCTTTGCAGAAATGGTCTACCGTAACTTCCTGATGAATGTATCTGATAATAATCAACATACAGGCAAGGCTGAGTGCCAGTCCCAGCATATTAATGACTGTATATAAAGGAAACCGCAGGAGTGCTCTTATGGCTAATCTGATAATCTTCATTATAATTAAGTGTTTGCATAGTTAATAGAAACATTGCAAAGAATGAATGCAAATCTAAACATTATTATTCAAAGATTGTGCCAAAAGTTTATTGGACTATATATCAAATGGTTATGCGTTGGTAGGCACTCCTGTAAGTGTGCGATGATGCACGCGGGGAGTGCGAACGCGCACATGGCAATAAAAGATAATCCATATATAAATGAAAGGTAACAGTTAAAATAATCGAATAGATGTGCGGTAGGCTGTTTTAATTAATTAATTTTGAGCACTACCTAATTAAATAAACAATAAAACTATGAGAACCTTTTTACACAACAAACTCAAATGGTTGATAGCTCCTTTTCTTATGGGTATGGCTTTAAGTGTTAATGCTCAAACCCCTGTGCTTAAGTTTAATAAAGACAAGAAATTCAAGATTGTCCAGTTTACCGACCTCCATGTAAAGTATCAGGATAGTCGTTCGGACATTGCATTCAAGAGAATGAATGAAGTACTGGATGCCGAGAAACCCGATTTGGTAATCTTTACAGGAGACATTATTTACAGTTCTCCTGCCGAAGCTAACATAAGAAATGTGTTGAAAGTGGTTTCAGACCGTAAGATACCTTTTGCCGTGACTTTCGGTAACCATGACCACGAACAAGGAATGAGCAATGATTCACTTTTTAAGATAGTGCAGACTATTCCTTATAATATAACAGTGGATGAAAACCCGGAACTGTCCGGAGTGGGCAACTGTGCTTTGGCTGTTAAGTCGTCCGACGGAAGCAAAGATGCAGCAGTGCTCTATTGCATAGACTCACATTATTACAGTACCATTCCCGGTGTGGAAGGATATGACTACATTAAATCCGACCAGATTGAATGGTACAAACAAAGAAGTGCCGGATTCACCCGTGAAAACGGAGGAAAGCCTATGCCTGCTTTAGCTTTCTTCCACATTCCTCTGCCCGAATACAATCAGGCTGCCGCCTATGAAAATGCTCCTATCTATGGCATCCGCAGGGAAAAAGCATGTTCTCCCGAACTAAACTCCGGCATGTTTACCGCAATGAAAGAGCAGGGAGATGTGATGGGAACATTTGTAGGACACGACCATGACAATGATTATGCAACCTATTGGAAAGGAATCATGCTTGCTTACGGACGCTTCACCGGAGGACCTACCGAGTATATCCATATTCCAAATGGAGCGCGTGTGATAGAAATGACAGAAGGAACCCGCACATTCCGTACTTGGATTCGCTTGGCTGACAATGAAATACAGCAATTAAAGACTTATCCTACCGACTTTGTTAAAGACTAAATCAATATGAAGAAAAATCAATTACTTAAACCGGGACTATGCCTGTTGGCTTTGATGCTGATATTCCCTTTCTGCACTTATGCGCAAACTGTGTTGGTAAAGAACCGCAAACCTGTGGGGCGCATCATTGTTCCTTCCAATAATGAAACGGATAAATGTGCAGCCAACCTGATGCAAGACTTTACGAAACGTATCTCGGGAGCCGAACTTCCGATAGTGTTTGCTGCTGCTACGCCCAAGAAAGGCGATGTATTGATAGAAAGCAAACAAGTAAATGGCGTGAAAGAAGACGGATTCTCCCTTTCCACCAAAGACGGTTATCTGCACATCATTGGCGGAACCGGCAATGGAAGCATCTATGGTGTGGTGACATTGCTTGAAAAGTATCTGGGTTGTAACTATTGGGGAGAAAATGAATACTCTGTTCCTTCACTGGCAACCATAGAACTGAAAGCTATCGACATGACAGACAATCCGGCATTCCGATACAGGCAGTCTCAGTGTTACGCAATGAAGACCGACACTGTTTATAAGTTGTGGAACCGCTTGGAAGAACCGAATGAAACATTTGCAGCCAACTACTGGGTGCATACGTTTGATAAACTGCTTCCCTCTGCCGTATATGGCGAGAAGCATCCCGAATATTATTCTTATTTCAATGGCAAACGCCATCCCGGTAAAGCAAGCCAATGGTGCCTGACCAATCCGGAAGTATTCGAAATTGTTGCAGCCCGTTTGGATTCCATCTTCAAGGCAAACCCCGATAAGCATATTATCTCTGTCAGCCAGAACGATGGAAACTATACTAACTGTGTGTGCGATAGCTGTAAGGCTGTGGACGAATATGAAGGAGCATTGTCGGGCAATGTGATTCGTTTCCTTAACAAACTCGCTGCCCGTTTCCCCGATAAAGAGTTCTCTACTTTGGCCTATCTCTATACGATGAACCCGCCGAAGCATGTGAAGCCGTTGCCCAATGTGAACATCATGTTGTGTGATATTGACTGCAAGCGCGAGGTGTCTTTGCCGGAGAATGAATCCGGACAGGCATTTATGAAAGCAATGGAAGGATGGTCTGCCATTACGAACAACATCTTTGTTTGGGATTATGGAATCAACTTCGACGGTTATCTCACTCCGTTCCCCAATTTCCATATTCTGAAAGATAACATCAAACTCTTCAAAGACCACCATGCCACCATGCACTTCTCGCAGATAGCCGGAAGCCGTGGAGGTGACTTTGCCGAACTGCGTGCCTACATGGTTTCCAAACTGATGTGGAATCCCGAAGCCGATTCGGATTCTTTGATGGAAACCTTCCTGAACGGTTACTATAAAGAAGCGGCCCCATACATCTATCAGTATATTAAGGTTATGGAAGGAGCTTTGCTTGGCAGCGGAGTGCCTTTGTGGATTTATGACTCTCCCGTCACCCACAAGCACGGAATGTTGAAGCCGGAGTTGATGAGACGTTACAATGCTTTGTTTGATGAGGCCGAAAAAGCTGTTGCCGATGATAAGGAAGCTTTGATGCGCGTTCGGAGATCCCGTCTCCCGTTGCAGTTCTCCGAATTGGAGATAGCACGTACCGAGAGCGAAAAGGATCTGAATGACATTGTTCGCAAGCTGAATTTATTTGAGGAAAGAGTGAAAGAGTTCAATGTCCCTACGATAAACGAAAGAAACAATTCACCGTTGGATTATTGCAAACTCTACCGCGAACGCTACTTGCCTCAGGCACAAAAGAACATCGCCGCCGGTGCAAAAATCACTTGCTCCCCCGAGCCGGGCGAGAAATACAGACAGCTTGCCGAAACAGCTTTGACCGATGATTTGTTTGGCGGTGCAACGTATGCCGACAGTTGGGTAGGCTGGGAAGGAATGGATGCAGGGTTCGTTATGGATATGGGCGAAGAAAAGATCTTTCACTCCATAAGCACAGACTTCTTGCATCAGCTCGGAGCATGGATCTTGTTACCTAAGCAGGTGACTTACTCCGTGTCTTCGGATGGAAAGAACTACACCACTCTGGGAACTTATGATATACCCGAAGACCAATCCGTGCAGGTTAAGTTTGTCGATGTGAAACACACTTCGGCTGCTCCGATAAAGGCACGTTACATCAAAGTGGATATTGTCGGCACGAAGGTTTGTCCGCACTGGCATTACGGAGTAGGGCATCCATGCTGGTTCTTCCTCGATGAAGTGACTGTCCTCTAAGGCAGTAACTTTCGTAAACAGTATATTGAATATCACTAACTTCAGGTTATTTATAACAAAGATAACTTGCGGTTAGTGATTTTTTTTGCTCCGACTAATCCGTTTATGCCTATGAATTAAGGTAAACATGCCGGGTATTTATACTTTTCACTGCAATGGAACGCATGTTTCTCTGCAGTGGAATAAGCGTTTCTCTGCAGTGAAACATGCGTTCCACTGCAGTGAAATAGTTAATATGTAGGCATAAACGGATTAAATCTGCCGCATGAAAATGATAGTATATCACTTTGAAAGTGACAAATTCACAGCTTAATTGTTTTTTTCAACTCCCTGTTTTCGTTATAAATGTATATTTGTATATTTGCAAACGCATTCATATTCAGTGATATATTCTTGTTGTAAATAGATTATACTGTTTTTATGGTTATAAGGTATTTCCTTTCTTTTTTCTTTTTTTTGCTGGTTTCTTTGGGTGAACTGTTTGCCCAATCACAGGTGGATTCAATTTTGAATGTTCTGGATGGGGAGATAGAACACAGGAAAGAGTATGCCTTGCAGAAAGAAGATGTGGTAGTTGCTTTAAAGCAACAGTTGAAAGAGATAAGCGAACCCCGTGAAGAGTTTCTGTTGAATGACAGGATATATGATGAATATAAGTCCTATCAGTATGACTCGGCTTACGTGTATGCCATGAATACCATTCGTTATGCGGATATGCTGAACGATAAGGATTTGAAAGTAAAGGCGCAAAGTAATCTGGTGTTTTGCTTTCTGTCTGCCGGGCTGTTTAAGGAAGCGGTGGATATTGCCGATGCAACGAATGTTGGGAGTGCGTCTGCAAAGCAGAAAGCTCATTTCTATTCTTTGTGTGCCCGTCTTTACTCGGACTTGCTCAATTATAACGACCTTGAATGGTACAAGCAGAATTATGAAAAAAGGAGTGTGCAGTATTGTGACTCGGCTTTGCTGTACCTTGAACCTTCTTCGTATGAATACCATGATGTGTTGCTCCTGAGAAACAGGGGAACAGACACGGAAAGGAAGATTGACGACTACAAACGGTTGATTGAAGGTTTTCATAATGATAACCACCAGTTGGCTATAAACGCATCCAATCTGGCAAATCTCTTTTTGGGAAAGAAAGATACGATACAGGCTGTTTACTACCTGGCTGTGTCTGCCATTGCAGATATAAAGTCGGCTACGATGGAGACGACCTCGAAAACGGTGCTTGCCGAATGCCTCTATAACAAAGGTGATATCCAGACGGCAAGCAAGTATATCCATGTGGCACTGGAAGAAGCTAATTTTTATAATGCCCGTCACCGCATATTAAGTATAAACTCCATTCTGCCTATCATAGAGAAAGCCCACCTGAATATCATAGAAAAACAAAGGGATGACCTGAAGATATATCTTATCGGGGCAAGTACCCTGTTGGTGCTGTTCCTTGTTGCTTCTTCGATGGTATATTTGCAGAACCGCAAGCTGAAAGCCGCTAAACGCTCCGTTCAGGAACACGTGAAAGAGTTATTCAGCATGAATGAAAAATTGAACCAGACGAATGAGAAGCTGAAAGAATCCAATGAGATAAAGGATGTATATATTACGCAGTCTTTGTATGCGAAATCGGATTATCTCGACAAAACGGAAGAACTTTTAAAGAAACTCGATTACAGGTTGAAAGCCCGCCAATATAACGACTTGCACAAACTGAACGGAGAATTCAATCTGAAAGAGGAACGGAAGAATCTGTTCCTTACCTTCGACCGTGCTTTCCTTATGCTGTTCCCCAACTTCGTGGATGAGTATAACAAACTCTTCCCGCCGGAAGAGCGGGTTTGTTTGGACAACAACGGTGCACTTCCTCCCGAATTGAGGATATTTGCACTTATCCGTTTGGGAATTACCGAAAACGAGAAGATTGCAAGATTCCTCAACTTGTCCATGAATACCATCTACTCTTATAAGGCAAAGACAAAGAATAAAACACTGGTTCCCAAAGAGGAGTTTGAAGCGAGGATTATGAAGATTAAGAAGAATCCGGAGCATCATTGTTAATCTGCTGTCCATACAGAAATCTGCGTATACCCTTCTTTCTCGGTTATTGTTGTGTAATTAGAGAAAGAATCACTTTCGACGCTTATTTCCAGGCACTTACTGTCTTTATATTCATAACTTATCGAGATTTTGCTTTCACCATTATCTTCATTATCTACGTCTTTTACTTCATATTTCAGATTCTCCTTGGGCATTTCTTTTTTTAATAATCTTTCGGCTATACCGTTTTTTTCACTGTTTATGAAAATGTTATATACTTGTTCCAACGATCTTCCATAATAATACCAATATTGCTTGTATGAGTCCCCTAATTGATCGGCATAAACAACCGCAGTATTGCTCTGCTTTACTTCTTCATATTTTTCTCCTGTAAAACTAAACAAACGAATGGAGTCTCTTATGGAGTAACGACTATCTGCTGTTTCATCATTTCCCCGTTCTTCCGTCCTGCTATCGGTCAACAGTGCAAAATCATAAAAGGTGTTTGTCTTATGCTTTGTCACAACTATATCAGTAGTGTATTCTTTGAAAATGCCATTTGCGCTTCCATCATTTTCTCCCCGATACTCGGTGGATGTGTAATCAAAAATACATTTCAGCGAATCACCTTCCCGAACAAATAACTGATGAACATCTTCACCCGCCGGAAAAACATTTGAACTTCCCTTATGTCTTGAATAGACACCAAACATTATCTTGTTATCATTCAGGCGATAGTTCAAAGTATCAATGCCAATAGCCGTTAGCTCCCAAGCATCGGATTCCCAAGCATTCGGATTATAGTATTTGCTTTCAATCTTTCCCGATTTTGTATCCGCAAGTAAGACATAACCGCCCAAAGTGAGCATCTCATTTCCTGAGGGATCTTCTTCTCCGGAAGTTATTTTGGGAATTATCCAAATCGTAAGTAAATTATTCGCAGGCAAAACCTGAGACGAAACAAATCGTAAGTAACATTCACTTCGCTTCAGGCTCAACTGCCGTAGAATATTATCGAATGCTTTCTGTTTTAAACTATCCTCATCAAGTGTTTCGTCAACAAAGTTGCTATCGGACTTATTTACAATTGTTTCTTCTGAAACTTTATTACTTTTCGTTCCATTACAGCTGATTATAGTTTGAGCAAACAATGATATTGCTCCGAGTATAACGATTATTTTCTTCATAGTTTCCGTGTCGTATCCTTGTATTAATTAAAAAAAGTATTGTTTTATGTGTTCGGAAAGAACAGTTGTCAGAGAGTTTACAACGTTACAAATATAAATATAATTTTGATAAGAGCGAGGATTATGAAGATTAAGAAGAACCCGGAGCATCATTAAGCCTTTTCTTCCTTGCTGTTCAGTCGTAATGCATTTGTATTTTGTACTTGTGTACATGGTATAATGCGTTAATAATGAATAAGATATAATTTTAACTATTTGTATTTCGTTTAGATTGCTCTTTCTACCCGAAGCGCTTCCTTATTTTTGTGCCGTTATTAATATTTATGTTTAATCTTAAATCATAACAGCTAATGAGTAAGTGCTTATTTAAAACATTCCTATGTTTTTGGGTTATGTTGCTATGTCATTCATTCTTCATGGTTGCCAACGCACAGGAGTCTGGAAAGACAACAGTATCTGGAGTAGTGACCGATGTCAATAAAGAACCTTTGATCGGTGTCTCCATTGTGGAAAAAGGAACAGTCAACGGTACTACGACTTCTCTTGACGGTGATTTCAAATTACAAGTTTCTCCCAATGCTACCTTAGTTATATCTTACGTGGGTTACACTGCACAGCAAATCCCGGTACAAGGTAAACCGGTTATTAATGTAGTGATGAAAGAAGATGCCGTTTTGCTCGACGAGGTTGTTGCCGTTGGTTACGCCGTGGGAAGCAAACAGACTATTTCGGGTTCTGTGAAGAAGATAGATAAGAAGGATATGAATACGGGAGTGGTTAACAGTCCGCTGAATGCAATACAAGGCCGTATTGCCGGTGTGAATATCCAGACTGCAAGCAGTGATCCTACCGCATCACCAAGCATCCGCATCCGTGGTACCACTTCTTTGTCGGGCGGAAATGATCCGTTGGTGGTTATTGACGGGGTAATGGGTGATGTGAAGATGCTCGATGCTTTGTCTCCGAGCGACATTGAAAGCATGACTATCCTGAAAGATGCTTCCGAAACAGCTCAGTATGGTTCGAGAGGTGCAAGCGGTGTTATCGTTGTTACTACGCAGAAAGGCAAGTTCGGCTCAAAACACTTGAGCTATGACGGTACTTTCGGTGTGCAGACGGTTGCTTCAAGAAACCATTCGTTGAGTGCGGCACAATACCGTCAGGCTGCACAAGGCTTGGGACTGAACTTCGTTGATGAAGGCTACAACACAGACTTTATGGATGAAATCCTTCGTACGGGCATTACACAAAACCACAGAATATCTTTTGGCAAGGGCGATGAAGATTCTAATTACAATGTTTCTTTGGGCTTGATAGACCAGAAAGGTTTGGTAGAAACTACCAACAAACGCAATTATTCACTTAAATTGGATGTGGCACAGTCTTTCTTCAATAACAAGTTGAAGCTGGAAGCAGGTATGTTTGGTTCTAAAATAGAAACAAGGGAATTGTATGATGAAAAGAATACTTTCTATGGCGCTATTACCATGAACCCCACTTATCCTACCACTCCGAATGAGGACGGCACATGGCCGAGAGATCCGAATGCGAGTGAAGTATATAATCCGTTGGATTTACTTTCCGCCCAGAAGAAGAACGATATTTATGATGTTTCCGTTCATGGACGTGCTACATGGAGCATTCTCGAAGAATTGAAATTCAGTGCTTTCGGCTCTTATTCATTGTATGACGATAACGCTACGATATATCTTCCTATCCATTCAAGACCGGGTATGTTGGCAAACAACGGACGCGGTGAAAGAAGTTTGGCTCGTTCGGAGAACTATCTGGGTAACCTCAGTTTGAGTTATATCAAAACTATCAACCGTAACTATATCAATGCTTTGGTATTGTTTGAAGGTGCACAGTATAATCAAAGAGGTTTTGGTGCGGCATCCAGCAGATACTCAACAGACTATTCGGGTGCGGATAATCTGATGGGAGGTGCTATTATCAACTATGGCGATGTTACTTCTTATAAGAACTCATACAAACTCGTGTCGTTCTTAGGACGTTTCAACTATGTGTATGATAACAGATATATTGCAACAGTGAACATGCGCCGTGACGGTTCTTCCAAGTTGGGCACTAACAACAAGTGGGGCTTTTTCCCTTCTTTCTCTTTGGCTTGGAACATGGCGAATGAAGCCTTTATCAAGAATAACTTGAAATTTATCAATGAATTGAAATTAAGGGCAAGTTACGGTATCTCCGGTAATCAGGATGTGATTTCACCTTACAACTCTTTGCAGTTGCTCGGTACGAGTGCTTCTTCCCTGATAACTGTTAACGGTAATCCGGCTGTTGCTTATTCATACCTGCGCAATGCCAATCCGGATTTGAAGTGGGAAACAAAGAAAACATTCGATGTTGGTTTCGATGCTTCGTTGTTCGATCACAGACTGAGCCTGACATTTGATTATTATAGCTCTGTAACAGATGATTTGCTTTACACCTATACAGTACCTCAGCCTCCTTTCATTTATAACCAGTTGTTGGCAAACATCGGTTCGATGAAGAATAACGGTGTCGAGTTCTCTGTAAGCTATGCTGCAATAAGAAACAAAGATTTTGATTTGAATATTTCTGCTAACTTTGCTTATCAGCAGAATAAAGTAACTTCATTGACAGGAACCTATAACGGGCAGCCGCTTACTCCGAGCGCTTACGTGAAACTAAGCAAAGTGGTGGGAGCCGGAACTCAGGCAAACAACGATGTGGTATATATGTTTGAAGGGCAGCCTTTGGGAGTATTCTATCTTCCGAAAGCCAATGGATTAATCAGTACGGAAGAAGGTAACAAGTATAACATTCAGGATTTGACAGGCGAAGGAGATATTAATATTGCCGACGGTCAGGACCGCTATATTGCGGGACAGGTAATGCCTAAATATTACGTAGGCGGTAATATCTCCTTCCGTTACAAAGCTTTCGATGTGCAGATGCAGTTGAATGGTGCATTCGGTCATAAGATATACAACGGCACTTCGCTGACTTTGAATAATATGAAGAACTTCCCTACTTACAATGTATTGGAAGGCGCACAAGATAAGAATATCCATGACGGTACTGTTTCCGATTACTGGTTGGAGAACGGTAACTATCTGAATATCTCTGCTTTGACCTTTGGATATACATTCGATGCATTCAGGTTGAAGGATAAAATGAAGTCATTGAGAATAACTGCTTCCGTAAATAACCTGTGCACAATCACAAGTTACTCAGGGCTTACTCCGATGATTAACAGTAACACTATGGCAAGCGATAATACGTTTGGCGTGGATGACAAGCGTTTCTATCCTGTAGCCCGTACATTCTCAGTAGGTTTAAGTCTTAACTTTTAAAAGATAATATTATGAAGAAAAGATATTTACTCGCATTACCTTTATTATTCTCTTTGGGCAGTTGCTCGCTCGACGAGAACCCCATTGACATGTTGCCCGAAGATGAGGCGTTCAAAACCCCTGATTTGGTTTATACGAATACAGTCGTAGGTCTTTATAATGATATAAGGAACCTGGCTAATGTTGCGACTTGGGATTTGAGTGAACAGCCTACCGATGAAGCCATGATTCCTACACGTGGAAACGACTGGGATGACGGTGGTCAGTTCCGTGCCTTGCATGCACATACATGGACTCCTTCACAAAATCAGTTCAATGACTCATGGCAGGAAAGATATTCGGCTATCGGTAAATGTAACCAGAGTCTTAAGATTGTGGAAAACGCAAAGGCAAATAATCCGACTGCTACTTTTTATGATGCTTACATCGCTGAAATCAGAGCATTAAGGGCCTTGAATTATTTCTATTTGCTGGATCAGTTCGGGCGTATTCCTATCTCTACTTCGGTAGATGTAGCTGTCAGTGAAGTGAAACAGTCCAAGAGAAGTGAGGTATTCAAGTTTGTGAAAGACGAGCTTGATGCTGTCCGTCCTTATCTTGCTTCTGCACGTTCGAACCAAGCAGGTGAATATTATGGCCGTATGACTAAATCGACTGTATTCTTCCTTTTGGCAAAAATGGCTTTGAATGCAAATGTTTATACTGATGATAATTGGGAAGTGACGGGAAACAATCCCCAAGGCTCAACAGACTTTACAATTGACGGTAATAATGTAGGGGCATATCAGGCTGTGATTGCTTATTGTGACTCTATCACTAAAGAAGGATATGACTTGGAACCTAGCTTTGCATCGAACTTTGCCGTGAAGAACGAAACATCCAATGAAAATATCTTTGTGATACCTTTAGATCCGAGTTTATACAGACAAAGCAGCCAGATATTGTATCAACGCACTTTACACTACATACATGGAAAGGCTTTCGGTCTGGATACATGGAACGGAGCATGTGCAACTATTGAAATGATGCAGGCAATGGGATATGGAACGGAAACGCCTGATCCGCGTATGGCTTTGAGCTTTTACACAGGCAAAGTGAAAGGACCTGATGGTGAATACATAAAAGATGAGGATGGTACAGACTTTGCATACTTGCCAATGGATGTGAGGTTGAAAATGGATACATCCGATAAGAGCAAGAAGACCGGAGCACGTTGGGCTAAATATGAAATAGACCGCCAGTTCCAAGGTTCGGGCGACTTGGTTCATAATGATTTTGTTCTTTTCCGCTATGCCGATGTTTTGCTGATGAAAGCGGAAGCGGAACTGAGATTAGGCAACGAGCCGGAAGCATTGAAATTGGTGAAGAAAATCAGGGATAGGGTAGGTGCTTCCGAACTGACTTCTGTGGAGCTTGATGATATTCTGAAAGAAAGAATGATTGAATTAAGCTGGGAAATGTGGAGACGTAACGATATGGTTCGTTTCGGTACATTTACAAAGGCATATAAGGATAAGGAAGAATCTGCACCCTACCGAATAGTATATCCTATTCATCAGGACATCCTTTCCGGAAATCATAATTTAACTCAGAATCCTGGTTATTCGAAATAAAAAATATGCTATATTGCGTGCCGGCTGCTATTTATTTGTATCTTTATGAGGTTTGATAGATAGCCGGCACATTTTAATTGTGACACAATAGAGTTTAACTTTAAATTAATTATACGATATGAGGAAATTTACATTACTTCTGGGCTTGAGCTTGTTTATAGTAAATTCATTATTTGCTCAGGTACTTAAATCACCGGATGGGAATTTAATTTTATCCTTTCACTTGTCTGAAACAAAAGCGCCTGCTTATTCTTTGCAATATAAAGGCAAGGCAGTGATAAAGGATAGTAAAATGGGCTTTCTTATTAATCCGTCTTATACTTTCAACAAGGATTTCAAAGTTGTGAATACGGAATATGATGAGGCGGACAGCACTTGGGAACCGGTGTGGGGAGAGAATAAGGAGATACGGGATAATCATAAGGAAATGCTTGTTTCACTTGTTCAGGATAAAACGAACTGGAAGTTGAACATACGTTTCCGTTTGTTTAATGACGGACTTGGTTTCCGCTATGAATTCCCGGTGCAGGATAATCTTCGCCATTTCGTCATAAAGGAAGAGATGACCGAATTTAATCTTACGGGAGATCACAAAGCATTCTGGATTCCTGCCGATTATGATACGAATGAATTTGCTGTAACTACTTCAAAGTTATCGGAAGTTGCCGGACTTATAGACAATGTACGTTCAGAACCTCTTGCTGCAAAAACTCCGTCACCTAATCTTGCCGTTCAAACTCCTTTGATGCTGAAATCGGCGGATGGGCTGTATATTAACATACATGAAGCTGCATTGGTTAATTATCCGGCTATGTTCCTTAACCTCGATGACAAGAACTTTGCCATGAGTTCACATCTTACTCCTGATAAGAATGGGAATAAAGGATACATCCAGACAGGCAGTGTAACACCTTGGCGTACTGTTGTTGTCAGTGATGATGCACGCGATATTCTTGCTTCCAATTTGATTCTTAACCTGAACGAACCTTGTAAGTTTGCAGATACTTCATGGATTAAGCCGACTAAATATGTAGGTGTGTGGTGGGAATATTTCACCGGAGGCAAGTCTTCTTGGGCATACACGGATTATGGAGATATTGTGATTGGTGAAACAGATTATACCAAACTGAAACCGAATGGAAATCACGGGGCAAATACTGCACACGTAAAAGAATATATCGACTTTGCTGCAAAGAATGGTTTTGATGCCGTGCTGGTAGAAGGCTGGAATGAAGGTTGGGAAGACAATGCTGCTTATGTAAAGGAGAAAATATATAGCTTTACTAAAGCTTATCCCGATTTCGATGTGAAAGAACTTCACCGTTATGCAGCTTCCAAAGGAGTCAAGATTATTATGCACCATGAAACTACTTCATCGGTTGCCGATTATGAACGTCAATTGCATGATGCTTTCCGTTTTATGGTAGATAACGGTTACAATGCAGTGAAGACAGGTTATGTAGGTCCGATTATTCCCCGCAGTGAGCACCATGACGGGCAATGGATGGTAAACCATTATAATTATGTGGCTAAAACCGCTGCCGATTATAAGATTATGGTGGATTCTCACGAAGCAGTGCGCCCTACGGGAATGTGCAGAACTTATCCTAACTGGGTGGCACAGGAATCCGCTCGTGGAACGGAGTTTGAATCTTTCAGGGGAATTAATCCTGACCATACTACCATACTTCCGTTTACCCGTTTAATGGGAGGCCCGATGGATTATACTCCGGGCATCTTTGAAGGAGACTTGTGGAGAGATGGTAAAAAGAAAGGTAACTTAAGCTCTACGTTGGTTAAGCAGTTGGCTTTATATGTCACCATGTACAGTCCGTTACAGATGGCTGCCGATATGATTGAGAATTATGAAAAGCATCCCGATGCATTCCAATTTATTAAAGATGTGGCAGTAGATTGGGATAACTCTTACATTCTTGAAGCAGAGCCGGGTGATTATATCACTATCGCACGCAAGGCAAAGGGTAAGAATGAATGGTATATAGGTGGTATTACAGACGAGAATGCAAGAGAAGCAGTGATTGACTTGAACTTCCTGCCTGCCGGAAAGAAATATGTAGCCACTATCTATGCCGACGGTAAAGATGCGGGCTGGAAAACCAATCCGAGAAGCTATGTTATTTCTACAAAGAAAGTGACAAACAAAACGAAATTGAAGCAAAGATTAGCTCCCAGTGGTGGTGTGGCTATCAGCATTAAAGAATTATGAAAAGACTTTCATTAGTAATTATAAGTGTAATCCTGTGCTTTCCTCTTGTGAGGGCACAGGATTCCTGGGTTTTAAAGGCGGATAACATCGATAAAGATAACTATTATGGTGTATCGGTAGGTAACGGGATGTTGGGACTGGTATCCTCTGCCGAACCTCTGAAACTGAAAGAAGTAGTATTGGCGGGTTTGTATGACTGCTATGGCAACGGAAGAGTTGCGAGCACCGTTTCTACTTTCAATCTGTTGGATATGAGATTGGCTATCGGTTGGCAAGACGTTACTCCTTCCAATGTTTCCAACTTTACCCAACAATTGGATATGCGTAACGGAGCTTTTACAGGTTCTTTCGACTTTAAAGACATAGCTTCGGTGAGATATACTTATTATGCACTTCGCCAGCTTCCTCATACGGTTATGCTTGATGTGACTGTGAAGGCACATAAGAAGACAGCCGTTTTGGCGGAGAATATAATGCAAACTCCGGCGGCATTCCGTGATAACCGTAACTATTATAACGAAGTGAACCCGGCACACGCTTATATTCCTTTGTTGACAACGGTGGCACAAACCCCATCCGGCAATGCTACGGTCGTTGCAAGCAATACGTTTATTTTCCCGGAGAAGCATGGAGAAGAACCTAAAGTATTGCATGAAATGCGTCACACCAATTCACATCTTATGCAGTTTACCCGAAACTTGGAAGAAGGAGAGGAATATACTTTCTCTTTAATCGGTAATCTGCTTTCTTCCGAACATGTGGCAGATCCTTACAATCAGGCGGAACGTTTGGCGATCTATGCTAATTTGCAGGGGCATGATGCTTTGCTGGCAGCGCATAACCGGGCATGGGAAGAACTGTGGAAAAGCGATATTATTATCGAAGGCGATAAACAAGCCCAACAAGACATACACAGCATGATGTATCACCTGTATTCTTTTGTCCGTGAAGGAACAAACAACTCTTTGTCCCCAATGGGACTGAGTGGCTTGGGTTATATGGGGCATGTATTCTGGGATACTGAAATATGGATGTACCCTCCGTTGCTTTTGCTGCATCCCGAAATTGCAAAAGGATTGATGGAATACCGCTACCGGAGGTTGGAAGCTGCGAAACAGAATGCTTTCCTGCATGGATATGAAGGAGCTATGTATCCGTGGGAGAGTGCCGCTTCGGGTGAGGAAGAAACTCCTGTATGGGCTTTGTCGGGCCCTTATGAGCATCACATCACGGCAGATATAGCCATTGCTGCATGGAATTATTATTTGGTGACCGGGGATAAGGACTGGTTGAAAGAGAAAGGGTTGCCAATTCTGCAAAATACGGCAGCTTTCTGGGAAAGCAGGGTGACACCGAACAATGGAAAGTATGAGATTAAGAATGTAGTTTGTGCCGATGAGTGGGCGGAGAATGTAGATAATAATGCTTATACGAATGCCACTGCAAAGCTGAATCTGGAATATGCAAATGAAGCGGCGCGGATATTGGGATTGCCTGTAAACCGTAAATGGAAAGAAATAGCAGATAATCTTGTTTTCGCCAAGATGGAGAACGGAGTAACCCGTGAGCACGATACTTATACGGGACAGCCCATTAAGCAGGCGGATGTTAATTTGCTCGCTTACCCTTTGAAAGTGATTACCGACCAAGCCCAAATAAGCAAAGATTTGAAGTATTATCAGGAAAAAGTACCTTATGCCAATACTCCTGCAATGACACAAGCTGTGTTCTCATTGCTGCACAGCCGTTTGGGTGATGGAGCTGAGGCTTATAAATGGTTCAAGGATGCTTATGAATTGAATTTGCTTCCACCTTTCCGGGTAATAGCAGAAACAAAAGGTGGCACGAATCCTTATTTCATTACAGGAGCCGGAGGTGTGTTGCAAACTGTTATGATGGGGTTTGCCGGATTGGATATTTCTACCGAAGGAGGAATCAGACAGATAAAGTCGGTTATGCCATCTCATTGGAAGAAGCTGACCATAACAGGAATAGGGAGTGACAAGAAGACTTTTACAGTAACAAACAAATAGAGTGCAAAAAGCATGACAGAATTGTACAAAACAACGGGTTGTTTCATGTCACAAGTTTTCGCACTACCCTTGTTCTACGCCTTATGAGTGTGTTGGAAAAAGGGAAGTGTTTGATAATGAGTGCTATGACAAATTTGTAATTTACCCCTTAAAAACAATATAATATTCAATATTGTCATAGTAGTTGCACTACGTCTTCTTTCGGATTACAGTAGTGCAACTTGCTTGTTACACTACGTCTTCTCGCCAGTTATACTACTGTAACTTGCTAACATGTCCCGTTGTTTTTCTTTAGTTGCCCTGACATAAATATTAGTTGCCTGCATGAATTCATATAATTCGTGCGGGTTTTATTTTATTTCTTCTGTATCCTTTTTTATCTTCCAAAGAAACTATACTATACACTTATGAGAATATAATATACTATGTGATAATGTGTATTTTGCTGATAAATAGGGTGTTATGTGTAAATGGTACATAAGCGAGAATTAGATTTAAACTCTTTAAAACAGCCATAAATACAGACCATTGAAAATATGTTCTTGAGCATGTGTACACTTCTTTGAGAATATAGTAAACGCTTTCCTTTCGTTCACCCCATACTTTTGCTTGCAGAATTAATAATTAATCGAAATACTATGGACATAGCAAAAAGATGCGAGCAGAATCCGCTACTTGCTCCGAAAGATTTAAAAGCGGGAATTGACGGAATGGAAATTACATGTTTGTTAAATCCCGGAGTTTTCAACTATCAAGGCAAAATTTGGCTACTTTTGCGCGTTGCAGAAAGACCTATACAGAAAGAAGGGGTTATTAGTTTTCCTATATATAATAAAGAAGGTAAAATAGAGGTAGTATCGTTTTCAAAGGATGATCCTGATTTGGATGCGTCAGATCCTCGCGTAATCGGTTACAAGGGAAAGAATTATCTGACCACAATGTCTTACTTGCGACTGGTTTCGAGTACTGACGGCATTCACTTCAAGGATGAACCGGAATTCCCACCTATTTTCGGAGAAGGAGAGCTTGAAGCATTCGGTATTGAGGATTGCCGTGTTGCAACAACCGCGGATGGCTTTTACCTGACTTTCACAGAAGTATCGTCTGTTGCTGTTGGAGTCGGATTGATTCACACCAATGATTGGAAAAATTACAAGCGTCACGGAATGATATTCCCACCGCATAATAAAGACTGCGCTTTGTTCGAGGAAAAGATTGGTGATAAGTATTTTGCTTTTCATCGCCCGAGTAGCCCCGAACTTGGTGGAAACTATATTTGGTTGGCACAGTCGCCCGACCGTGTGCATTGGGGAAACCACAAATGTGTGGCAACTACCCGTGACGGTATGTGGGATTGCGCTCGCGTGGGTGCAGGGGCTGCTCCGATTAAAACGGAAAAAGGCTGGTTGGAAATTTATCACGGGGCGGATTTCAATCACCGTTATTGTTTGGGAGCTTTGTTGCTCGATTTGAATGATCCGTCTAAAGTAATTGCAAGAAGTGAAGAACCTATTATGGAACCTATTGCAGCTTATGAACAGACAGGATTCTTTGGAAACGTGATTTTCACGAACGGTCATTTGGTGGATGGTGACACGGTGACTATCTATTATGGTGCAAGTGATGAAGTTATCTGCAAGGCAGAGCTTTCTATCGCAGAGATATTGAACACATTAAAATAAGACACGGGAAAAGTGATGAATAAACTGAAAAAAGAATATTTGTTCTTCAAGGAACAAGAGCCTAACATGCGGACACTGTTGGTAACCAATATGCTTTATGCGTTGGTGTTGCCAGTAGTCGAGATCTTTGTGGGAGCTTATATTATGAGAAACACAAGCGATCCGGTTATGGTTGCTTTCTATCAGTTGGCAATGTATGTAGGTATTGTTACAACTTCCCTTGTAAACGGTTTCTTGTTGAAGAAGTACAGTGTGAAAACACTTTATTCTGTGGGCATCCTGGTGAGTGGTATTTCCATGTTCGGCATGATGGCTATCAAGTCGCTTGGTTTCGTAGAGCTTGGTTTGGCGGGTTTCCTCATGGGGGCGGCTTCCGGTTTCTTCTGGACCAACCGTTATTTGCTGGCTCTCAACAATACCAATGATAATAACCGCAACTATTTCTTTGGATTGGAGTCTTTCTTCTTTTCTATTTCTTCCATCGGTGTGCCTTTAATCATCGGTGCATTTATCAGCCAGATAGACGGGAAAGAAGTTTTTGGATTCCTCTTTAATATCAATGCTTCTTATCGTGTGGTGACAATGGTGATGGTAGTTATTACTGTCATTGCCTGCATGGTGTTGTGGAAAGGTAAGTTTGAGAATCCGAAAGAAACGACTTTTCTCTATTTCCGCTTCAACATACTTTGGAAAAAGATGCTTTGGCTGGCAGCATTGAAAGGAATGGTTCAGGGTTTTCTGGTAACGGCTCCTGCCATATTGGTGTTGAAATTAGTGGGTGACGAAGGTGCTTTGGGATTGATACAGGGCATTAGCGGTGCATTGACGGCAGTTCTGGTCTATGTGTTGGGACGTATTGCCCGCCCCGAAGACCGCCTGAAGATATTTGTCGGTGGACTGGTTGTGTTCTTCATCGGTACATTGTGCAATGGCATTCTCTTTTCTGCAATGGGGGTTATTCTCTTCGTTCTTTGCAAAGTGATATTCCAACCTTTGTTCGATTTGGCCTACTTTCCCATTATGATGAAGACAATTGATACTGTTGCAAAGATTGAAAACAGAAACGAATATGCATATATCCTGAGCCATGAATTCGGGCTTTTCCTGGGAAGAGCTTCCGGGCTGTTGTTGTTTATCTTCCTTGCCTATTGCGTGTCACAGGATTTTGCCTTGAAATATGCATTGATTATTGTCGCAGGATTGCAATTGGTTGCATATCCTTTAGCTAAGAATATTACTAATCAAACTAATACTATTGAACATGAAAATGACAAGTAAAAGCGTTTTTGCGCTCATTGCCGTTTGTTTGTTTGCGTCTTGCTCCGGTAACGGAAATAACTTCGGGGAGAAGGTTGCACAGGTTTCTATCAACAGAGTGGATTCCATGCCCGACATGCCTGAGACTTATAAAATGCTGGACTGGAAACAAAAGGCAAAGACATATGACCGGTTTATTTTCGACTGGAATAATAAAAGTGAGGTGGGACCGTTAATCTGGTTGGATGATACCCGCAGAAATGTGGATCAGACTACTTTCGGTTTATATACGGCTATTAAGGACATCCGTCAAGGAAAGGATGCCAACAATGGAGAGTTCCATGAAAGTTTGAATTCGTTGGCAGCTATTCTTGGTGCAGGTCTTGTGGGAATTGACAAAACCAATCAGGACGGATATAATTATGTGAAGATGGTTCAGAACTATTTCAATTCGGATAACGGTTGGAATATAGTAATGAACAATACCAACCCTTCGGTAGCCATGCTGGGTGGTGGATATGGTCGTGACTGGTGGTATGACGTACTTCCGAATGCACTGTATTATGCTGTGTGCGATGTGTTTCCGGGTGTGGATGGAGCAGAGAAGATTCAAAGAAGCATAGCCGAGCAATTTGTTAAGGCGGACTCTGTATTGAACGGGAATTACGATTATTCTTATTTCGACTATAAGAACCTGAAAGGTTATGTCAGTCAGATTCCTATGCAACAGGATGCGGCTGGAGGTCATGCTTATGTACTGTTGTGTGCTTATCATAAATTTGGCGATCCGCGTTATTTGAAACATTCAAAGAGTGCGATCGAAGCACTTCTCGCTCAAAAAGAGAGCCGTTTTTATGAAGCTCTTTTACCACTTGGAGTATATACGGCTGCTTATCTGAATGCAACAGAAGGAACAAACTATGATGTAGCCAAACTTCTCGATTGGGTGTTCGACGGATGCAAAAGTCCTACCGGAAGAACCGGTTGGGGAATTATCGTAGGCAAATGGGGAGACTATGATGTAAGCGGTTTGCAAGGAAGCATAACAGATGGAGGAGGATATGCATTCCTTATGAACAGTATTAAACCGGCATGGCCTTTTATCCCGATGGTGAAATATCAACCTCAATATGCAAAAGCTGTTGGTAAGTGGATGTTGAACAATGCAAGTGCATGCCGTTTGTTCTATCCTGGAGATATAGATGAAAAGCACCAATGGGCTCCTGAACTGAAAGATATAACTTTCGATAATGTATCTTATGAAGGTTTGCGCAAGGCGGACGATTATGGAAAAGAATCCTTGAAGGGTGTCAGCCCGGTTGCTATCGGTGATGGTCCTAAATGGATAAAAGGTAATCCGACAGAAAGCATGTTCAGCGTTTACAGTTCTTCTCCGGTTGGTATTCTGGGAGCCATTGTCAATCAGACGGATGTAGAAGGTATTCTTCAGTTGGATTGTAATGCCACAGATTTTTATGTAGAGAAACCTTATCCGGTCTACCTCTACTATAATCCTTATAAGGAAGTTAAAACCATAACTTATCATGCATCTCAGGCATGTGACCTGTTTGATATTGTTGCCAAAGAATATGTGGCTAAGAATATAAAAACGGATGGTTCTATTAATATTCCGGCTAATGATGCGAGGGTGATTGTAGAACTTCCTGCCGGAACGGAATTGGAATTGAAAGACGGTAAGGTTATTGCGAATAAACAGAATATCATAACATATAAATAAAACCTATTGTAAAACTAATAATTGAAGTATTATGAAAATTGATTTATTTTCGAGTAAAGTTAGGGTAAGGCAATTAGGCCTGGCTTTGTTTTGCTTGTTTTTGTTTCACGTTACAGCTTTTGCTCAAAGTGGAGGTGGGATGCTGACCGGAATCGTTGTTGATGAGCAAGGGGAAGCATTGATTGGAGTAAGTGTTCTGAATAAAACAACAAGTGAAGGAACCATCACAGCAATAGATGGTAGCTTTAGCGTTGCGGGAAAACTGAATGATTTAATTCAATTCTCTTATGTCGGATATGCTTCTGCGGATTATTTGGTGAAGCAAGATAAGAATATAAGAATTGTTTTGAAAGAAGATACACAAAACCTTGAAGAAGTTGTAGTGGTAGGCTATTCGGCACAAAAGAAATCTTCTCTTACAGGAGCTATTGCACCGGTGAATATGAATGACATGGAAAAACGCCGTGTGGCAACTGTGTCACAAGCTCTTCAAGGGCAAGTTGCAGGTGTGCAGATTACTCAAAGTACGGGAGCTCCGGGCGATGATATTTCTATTTTGATTCGTGGTGAAGGAACAATAGGCAATAACAATCCTTTGTATATTATTGATGGAGTTCCTTCAAGAACGATGACTTTCTTGAATCCTTCCGATATTAGTTCAATTACTGTATTGAAAGATGCTTCTGCTGCTGCGGTTTATGGATCACGCGCTTCGGGTGGTGTGGTTGTAATTACTACTAAAGAAGGTGAATCAGGAAAAGGACATCTTGAACTGAACTACTATTATGGAATACAGAAAGCCGTGAATTTACCAAAGATGCTAAACTCCAAGCAGTATATGGATGTATTGGAAACAGCCTGGAATAATGCCGGATATGAAGGGACAAACCCTTATACGGGAGATAAGAATAGAGCAGACCTTGCCGATACTGACTGGTTGGGTGAATTGTTTACTTTAGGACAAACTCATAATGTTCAGGCAACTATGAGCGGGGGTGCAAAAGGTGTGAATTATTTAGTATCCGGAGGTTATATCTCTCAGGATGGTATTGTTGTGTATGACCATGATAAATATCGCCGCTTTAACTTGCGTACTAATATCAACGCCAAGTATTTTGACAGACTTAATATCGGTGCGAATGTTCAGTTGACTTATTCAATGCAGGATAAACTGAACTCTAAAGGTGATGAACCGGGAATTATCAGACATGCGATGTTACGTCCGCCTGTATTGAGTGTTTATAAAGATGTGAATGATCCTACATACAATCCGAATGATCCTTTTACAGATTTGCCTTTCTATAAAAATAATGATAGAAACGGTGGTTGGGAAAGTGACAAGTATGAATGGACTTCCAATCCTATTGCTTTAGCTTATTATACAGATGATAAACGCTCACAATACACTACTTTCGGTAATATCTTTGCTGAATATGAATTTCTGGAAGATCACTCTTTAAAGTTTAAGACAAACGTGGGTATTGATTTGAACCTTTATCACAATAAAGCATTCAATCGGAACTTTGGAGACGATGATGGTAGCGGTGCCGATGTGGATAAAGGATTGGGAAGACAAAACAGACCTACAAGTTTAAGTGAAAGCAGAGGAGAAAGTTTCACATTGACTTGGAATAATACATTGAGTTATGCAAAGCAATTTGATAAGCATAATATCAATGCGGTAGCCGGAACAGAGTTCATTACCAATTATGAATCATCTATCGGGGCTTCACGTCAACGTTATGATTATACTAATGATACTTTTAGATACCTTGATTTTGGAGGAACGGAATCTGATATTTGGAATAATGGTACAGGTTCGGAATGGGCATTAATGTCTGTATTTGCTTCAGCTACCTATGTATATGACAGCCGTTATATGGTTACAGGTAATTTCCGTGCAGATGCTTCTTCCAGATTTGCGAGCAATCATGCCTGGGGATTCTTCCCTTCTGTTTCTGCCGGTTGGAAGATGTCGGAAGAAAACTTCTTGAAAAATGTATCTTGGTTATCAGACCTGAAACTGAGAGGTAGCTGGGGGCAGTTAGGAAATCAGGAAATTGATAACTATACTTTTATGACCTTATTGAAAAAGGATGGTGACAAGTATGTTATTTCCCGTTATGGTAATCCTGACTTGAAGTGGGAAACTTCGGAACAATGGAATGTTGGCGTTGATTTCGGAGTGTTACAAAACAAACTTTATCTTTCTGCTGACTATTTTGTGAAAACAACTTCTGATATATTATTACCTATTTCGTTACCTTCTTATGTGGGTAGTGTTTCTCCTACAATTGTAAATGCAGGTACGGTTCGTAATAAAGGTTTTGAAGTATCGTTGACATATAGAGACAGAGTCGGTGACTTTAATTATAGTGTAAATGGCAATATTGCAACGCTTGATAATGAAGTTATTAAATTACATCCTAATTTGCCTAACATTGATGGTAAAGTAACCCGTACTGCTGTGGGGCAACCTCTGAATTCTTATTATGGTTTTGTAATGGAAGGTATTTACCAGAATAATGCAGAGATTAAAGAACAACTTTATGATACTGAAAACCCTACTGTACAACCGGGTGATATTCGTTTCAAAGATTTGGATGGTAACGGAAAGATTGATGATAATGACCGTGACTTTTTGGGAAGCCCTATCCCTAACTTTACTTATGGTTTCACACTGAATGGCGAATATAAAGGTTTCAACCTTTCAATGTTATTTCATGGAGTAGAAGGAGTGAAGCGCTACAATGATTTGAAGAAGATATTGAATTACGATACTCGTCCATTCAACTATACCACAGATGTTTTGGGATACTGGCATGGAGAAGGAACAAGTAACTCAATTCCTCGTCCTAGTTTCACAGACAATGGCGGTAGCAGAACTTCAAGTGTTTTTGTGGAAGATGCTTCTTTCTTTAGATTGAAGAATGTAGAATTAGGTTATTCTTTTGCCAAGCTGTTAAAGAAATCCAATTCACATATTTCGGATTTAAAAGTTTACGTTTCTGCAGAAAACTTGTTTACAGTGACTTCTTATTCCGGTCTGGATCCGGAGACTACGGACCTTATGGATTATGGGACTTACCCACAGGCAAGATCGTTCCTGTTTGGTGTGAATGTTAAATTTTAAATGATTAAATCTTAGACTAATGAAAAAGATACATATAACTTTGTTTAGTGTGATAAGTCTTTTGTTCGCAACAGGTTGTGACGACTATCTGCACAAAGATCCGATAGGATTGTTAACCCCGGATATTGTAAATACGAACCCCACTCTTACCAGTGTTCAGTATTCTGTAAATTCATCATATCAGATGTTATCAAGCACATTGAACTTATTAGGTGATTGGAGTTGGGATGACGGAACGGTTACCCGTAATGATTTTGTAGTGTATGACTTAGCTTCGGATGATGCCACAAAGAAATGGAATCCGGATGGTGACCAACCTTGGATGGATGAAGTACAAAACTATTCATATATAGCTTCCAATACAGCTTTCAATGGCTTTTGGAGTTATCAGTATGAAGGTGTCTCCAGAACAAATCTTGCTCTTAGTTATCTGACCAATGATCAGATTATAGCTTCAGTAGGTATGGATGATGCTTTAAGAAAAAGATTATTGGGAGAAGCATATTTCCTGCGTGCTTTCTATTATTTCGATCTGGTCACAAACTTTGGAGATGTTCCTTTCCTTACTGCTCCTATCGAAGACTTTGAAGATGCATATAAAGTATCGGAAAGAACGGATAAGGAGATTGTGTGGCAACAGATTATGGATGATTTGAAAGATGCAAAGAGCAATATTCCCGATGCAAAATATTCTTCGGCAAGCGAACCGTGGAGAGTGTCAATGGGTGCTGTTTTAGCTATGCAGGCTAAAGTTGCCTTATATAGAAAAGACTATCCGGGCGTATTGGCTGCGATACAGGAACTTGAAAGTAAAGGTTATTATGATTTAAACGATAATTATTTCGATTCATTCAGCCAGGATCATGAGTTTACGGATAATGAAGTTATTTTTGCTTATGACCATAAAGAGAAAATGACTCCGGCGCAGGGAAATGGTTTGTGTGCTTTGTTGGGTTGGGGATTCTTTGCTCCTTCTAAAAGCTTCCTTAAAGAGTTTGAACCGAATGATCCACGTTTGAACCTAACAGTCGATACGGATAAGCAATTGGTATATAAGATTTTGGGAACCTTGTCGAATGCGAATTCAGGATATGATGATGCCCCCAGCAATAAAATATATATCCGCTATGCCGATGTAATGCTATGGAAGGCCGAAGCATTAATTGAAACGGGAAGTGTATCCGATGCGATTGACATTATCAATGATGTGAGAGAAAGAGCAAGAAATACAGTTGGTGTGGACGGAGTAACGAAAGCACCTGCCGGGACATTGCCAGATAGAGACAGACTTGCATCAAAAGATAAGGCTTGGGAATGGCTGATACATGAACGTCGTGTGGAACTTGGTTTGGAATCTCACCGTTTCAGGGATTTAAAACGTTGGGGAATTGCAAAAGAAGTGCTTAATGCCAATGGACAAGCATTCAAAGACCGTAATTACTTGTTCCCTATACCTCAGAAAGATATAGATAAGTCAGGTGGGAAGCTCACTCAAAACACCGGTTATTAATCATATTATGGGGATGGCAGGGCTTCTTGCCATCCCTCATTATTTAAGTTATACTATGAGTAAACAGTTTATATGCTTTGTTTTTCTATTGGTTGCTTCTTGCATGGGAGCTTTTGCCGCTAAGGTAGAACTTCGTGTTTTAGGAGATAGTCAACAAGGATATTATGTCAATATCTACTATGGCTCCCGATTAATATCAGATCAGGGTAGGAACGGGGAGCTGGACTTGTATTTTGATAATGAAGATTATTCGGTAAGGGAAGACTTGAAGGCTTGGAAAGCAACTTCTGCATTACAGCAGGGAGGGAAAGTTATTCTTTCGGGAAAGGTCTATTTAAAAAAGCTGGAAGCTGATTTATCCGTTCATGTTATCTATGAAATAATAGGAGAACGATTAGTCGGTAAACAAATAGAGTTACAGCAGAATAACCTTTCTTTGTTGTATTACTCGGTTGGTACATCAATTACATCGGAGAAATCCCCTTCATCTTTCTGGAGTTTTGATGATAATATGAACTTAGGGGGAGTTGCCCATGAAACATATCCGGCTGCCGGATATATGCTGGATGATACTTTGGCGGTAGGTTTATTAACTGATGCCGGAGATAAGAATCTTTGGACACGCAACATTCGCCGCCGTCCTTCCAAACAGGGAGAGATAGGTTTCAGGGCAATACGTGAAATATGTGATGCGAATCTCGTTCGTGTGGCTGATGAGAAACAACGTAAGGATAAAGACTACTCCGTTAAACTTACTTTCGGAGAAGTTTCAGATTTCAATGATCCCATTGATAGAGTTACTTATCAAGTCCCGGACTTGAAGAATTGGAAATCCTATCAGGGAGCACAAACCGAAAGGATCAATGATGTATTTGTTATCAAAGGAAAGTCGGTAAAAGGAGATCTTTCCGGCGTTCGTATTCCATATGGGTTAACTGACGGTTTTTATACGATTCGCTTCAAACACCGTTCTGTCAATCCTATAACTATGAAATTATGGAAAGGTGAAGGAACTGAAAGCATGGATGTTGCCGGATTGCATTATCAAACTGATATGCCGTCTTCTGTAACCGAATGGGTACAACAAGAAGAAACCGTGTTTATTGCTAATACGGAGAACGAGCTTACTTACTTGTTGATTGCTGCTTCCTCATTGAAGAAGGGAACAGATTTTAAATTAGAGGTAAAAGACTTGGAAGTAACACGCTCGGATGCACATAATTATGCTTATCATCGTTTGGAACAAGGAAAGAAAGCTGTTAAGAAAGTTTTTATTTTTGCTGCACCGTCACAACCGACACTACACGACTTACGTTTGGCATCCCAAGTTTATTTAGCGGACGGATTAGGCTTTCAGGGCTCAACAGAAGAAAAGTGCCTTTATGCTTGTTACCAGATGCTTATGTGGATTACAAGCCGTAATAACTTTGCTCCTTTGAATGTTCCGAGTATTAATTATGCTCCCGATATGTATAACCGTGATTCATTTTGGAGCATGATGGGTGTATATGACAAAGAAGCTTCGGAAAAGATATTCGATGCTTGGGCTGCAACACAAGATGAACGTGGTGCTATCGGTACTATTATAACTCCTTGTATGGGTAGCAGGGAAGTAAAGGGTAATGATGCTACGTTGGAATTCTTATGGTATGCATTGGTGAATCATAGATTATATGGAACTACCATTCCGATGGATAAAGTAAAGAAAGCTTTTGAATTTTGTATAAATGAATACGATCCTGACGGAGACGGTATTTGTGCTGCCGAGTTTGTATTGGGGCAGAATGATGTGGTGGAGTATCCGAATAAAACATCCGATTTGGCAGTTAATCAAGGTATGCTTGCAATCACTCTTCAAGTGGCTAAAGAGTTGGGATTACCTGTTAGTCAGGATTATATAGAAAGGGCTAATCAGGGATACAGAAACTTCTATGATAAAAAGAAAGGTTATTTGGTAGATAACCGTCAGTTCCCTTACTCAATCACATTCAATTCCTTGTTGCCGGAGTTTGTTTCATGGTGGCTGTTTGATAAACAGATACTGACTTCCGAAATGGTTATCAATACATTGAATAAAGTTCCATCCAAGGATGGTTATTCTCCATTGATCTTCCATGAAAAAGATACATTCTTCACAATGGAGAACAAACCTTTCTCACCGAATATGTTTTGGGAGAATGGTATTTATTACAATGGCGGAAGTTGGATGCGTGAGGAAATATGTGGTTATGTAGCTGGTTTGAAACATGGGTGGAAAGACGCTGAGAAGCGGATAAAAGACCGTCTAACGACAGAAATAACTCTTCATCCCGACGAACCTTTCAGCCATGAATTCTTACCGTTCGATTTAAGTATTCCGGGATGTTGGTGGCCAAGTACAAGAGTTTTCTCATGGAATGTATTTGTTCTCCGGGCATTGGAGGTAGCAGGCATGCGTTCGCCTATGCAAGATCCCTGTTATTTTAAATATGTACAGAGTAGAAATTGATAGATTATTTGAGTGGTTTTTATAAATTTCCCTGCAGGACGAAATTGCTTATTATTCCTTTGTAACCGATAAAAAGTATGCTTGTATTGAAATAAATTCCTTATATTTGCTATGTCCTAAATGCCTAAATAACATACATTTACATGAAAAGCTCTGTTTGTATAAGAATAATATGTATTCTGTTTATCGTATCTGTTACTCCTGAAAGACTTCTTGCCTCCAATGTAGTAAAGTATATCTCAAACATTAACGGACTGACAAACAATTCAGTAAACTGTATTCTGGAAGATTCGGAACATACGGTTTGGATAGGGACGTGGGACGGGCTGAATGCATATAACGGGAGAGAAATTCTAACATTCAGGTATAGCAAAAGTAATCCGAATTCTATAAGTAACAATATTATCCGTCAGATTATTGAGCGTGAGGGCAGCTTATGGATTGCCACGGATAACGGAATTAACCGTTTGGACAAACAGACGCATCAGATTACAAGGTATTATCTGAGGACGGACAACAAAATACCTAATCAGGAGAAGTCTTTTATTTTGGGAAAGAGTGCAGGCGGAGATATTATTTGTCTTGTAAAAGGACTTGGCTGGTTTGCTTATGATGGCTTGACAGACGATTTTAATCCCGTTGAATCCGACTTTGCCGGGCAGATAAAGGATTATCTGATTGACAGTTCCGGTAATATACTCTTTCTTTTTAATAATGGGGAAGTGAAATGCTTGAATTATGCCCGGTTTAAGGCAGGAGTCAGGTTAGGGGATTTGCATGATGTCCTTGTAGATGCACCGGTGAGTAAGGTATTTCTATCAAATGGCAGGTTTGTTCTGAATGAGAAGAACCGGTTGTTTCTGCTCAATCCCGACTTTACTGTTTACCGCACCATTGAATTGAATGGCAATAAGCCTGTTTCACAAGTTGTCTTGTCCGGGAGTGATTTGTTTGTCGGCTTTATAGAAGGTGGCTGCATTCAATATAATCTGGAAACGAATGGGTATGCTTATTTGAATGAACTTCCCAATCAACTGTCTATTTTCACGCTTTATCCCGGTAGCCAGAATATAATGTGGATTGGAACCGACGGGCAGGGATTGATACAGCTATATCATTACGATTCCCTTTTCCAAACTGTTCACACCACTCATCCCGTAAGGTGCTTTTGTGAAGATAAAGACGGGAATATTCTTGTGGGAACGAAAGGAAGCGGCATAAAGCTGCTTAATTTTGAGACGAGGCAACTGGCTGATTACCTGAGTGAGAGTAAAGGATTAATGTCCAATTCCGTTTATGCATTGAGGAGGAATAAGTCAAATGATATTTTCATCGGGACAGAAGGAACGGGCATCAATATTCTGAATGCTGCTACCGGACGTTTGGAGAAACTTGAAATTCCTGATAAATATCCCGGTTTTAAAGCTGTGTACAGTATTTATTTCACGAATGATGATTCCCTCATGTGGGTGGGAACATCAGGACATGGGTTGATTAAAATGAATATTGCCAAAGAACAGGGTGCTTACCGGGTGAAGGGATTCCGCCAATATAATTCATCGGACAAGAATATTTCATTGAATAATGATGTGGTCTATGCCATTACTTCCGACAAGGAAGATAATGTATTGTGGTTTGGCACACGTGGAGGAGGATTGAACAGGATTGACATTCGGAATAATGATATTAAGTCATTGGAAGATATAGACAGCCGCATTCTGCTTACCAATAACGATGTGTTGTGCCTGTTGCGTGATGATGCCGATGTGTGGATAGGGACAAGTTACGGGCTTAATAAATTGAGGAGGCAGGGAAATGACTTCCACCTGATACAATATGCCGACGGGAAGTTGAATAATAAAACGATTCACGGAATATTGAAAGACCATGAGGGAAATATATGGATCAGCACCAATCAGGGATTGTCCAATCTGAATGTCAGGACTAACAAGATAGATAACTATACTTTGAATGACGGTTTGCAGAACGATGAATTCTCCGACGGGGCTTTCTTTAAAGATAAACGCAACTATTTGTATTTTGGAGGTGTGAGCGGACTGAGCTGCTTCAATCCGCAGAATATCCATTTACGTGAGTTCAATCCACCGCTTGTGTTGAGCAATCTGAAGATATATAACACCGCACAGGACATAAATGAACGGATTAAGGAAGGAGTGTTGAAACTCAGTTATGAAGAAAGGTTCGTGACATTCAGCTTTATAGCCAAAGACTTTATTAACAACGAGAATTGTGAATATGCTTACCGTTTGAAGAACCATTCGGATGAATGGGTGGAATTGGGTAACAATCCGAACATAATCTTTACGCAACTGCCTCCGGGCAAGTATCAGCTTGAAGTGAAAAGCACCAATGGTGATAAAGTTTGGGGAGATAATATTTACCGGCTGACAGTGAAGGTGGGTTATCCGTGGTGGCTCAGTGTCCCGGCTTTGATTATTTATGGCATCTTGTGTATCATTATATTCTATGTTACGAAGTCGGTAGTGAAGAACCGCATCCGGATGAGCCGTCAGATACTTATTGCCCAGATAGAGAAGCAGCACGAAAAGAAGATATATGAATCCCGACTGAACTTCTTCACCAACGTGGCACATGAGTTCTTTACTCCGTTGACTTTGATTTATACTCCTGCACAACATCTGTTGGAACAACACGGACTTGATGAGGATGCGAAAAAGTATTTGCAGATAATAAAGAGTAATGCCGAAAGGATGCAAAAACTGATTAGTGAGCTGATGGAGTTCCGCAAGACTAAATCGGGCAATATGGATTTGCAACCGGAGAATGTGAATGTAAAAGCATTGATGGAATATGCTTCCAATAACTATGTGGATATTCTGAAAGAGAATAAGATAGATTTTAAGGTGGAAACCCATGATACGTCGGAGATATACTCTGACCGCAATGCTTTGGAGAAGATTATCTTCAATTTATTGTCGAATGCTTTTAAATACACCCCGCGTAATGGTTATATCCACGTGGAAGCATCGCAGGATGAAACAAACGGCACATTGCGTTTGCTGGTAAGAAACTCCGGCAAAGGGTTGACCGAACAGCAAATGGCGGAGATATTTGATAAGTATAAGATATTCGATGTTCCCAAGTTTGGTAATTCGGTAAGCAATGGGATAGGCTTGAACCTGACTAAGAGCTTGACGGAGTTACTCGGAGGGCAGATAAAGGTAAGCAGTGAATTAGGGAAATACGTTGAGTTCTCTGTTGTTCTTCCTCCTTTGGCTGTGGATAGTGCATCTGTTGTTGTGGATGAGAAAGATGCTGCGCAGAAAGAAGATAATGAACAGAATAATTTGAAACCACGTAAAGATACTGTCGTGCTGATAGTAGAGGATGAGAAAAATATCAGGAACTTACTGAAGGATGTTCTTTCCGACTATACGATACGTGAAGTGAAAGATGGGGCGGAAGCCTTGAATGAAGTAGAACATAACCATCCCGATATTATTATCAGTGATATTGTAATGCCTAACATGGATGGTTTGACTCTGATTCATAAGCTGAAATCCGATTCAAAAACAAGTTATATTCCTATTATCGGCATATCGGCAAAAGCATCTGTCGAAGATCAGATTAATGCTTTCAATCATGGTGCGGATGCCTATATAACCAAACCTTTCCATCCCAGACAAGTTATATCGACGGTAGAGAATCTGTTGTCCCGGCAGATGCTTTTAAAAGACTATTTCAATTCAAGCATGTCATCTGTGAAAGTGAAGGACGGGATTGTTCTTCATCCGGAGGACGAGGAACTGATACGGAATGTAACGGACTTCATCAAAGACAATATTGATGATGAATCCCTGAGCCCGTCTTCCATTGCCGACTTTGTGGGAGTGAGCAAAGCTACCTTGTATCGCAAGTTTAAAGAAATAATGGACAAGACTCCGAGCGAGTTTGTGAGAGGCATTAGGTTGGAGCATGCGGCTAAGTTATTAAGAACAACGAAGTTGACAGTTTCCGAGATTATGTTTAAGTGCGGATTCTCCAATAAATCTTATTTCTATCGTGAATTTTTAAAACAATATGGTGTGTCCCCCAAAGATTATCGTAATCAGTAGGAAGGGTTGCAGAGGAAAAGTTTTTAAGAAAAAAATTAAATATTTATCAGTCGGGGTTAGTGTAATTGCGATGTGAGTTGTTATATTTGTGCATTAATATAAAAGAGCTATGAATATGCACAAAACAAATCCCGTATCTTGGGTTCCTACAGTTTACTTTGCGATGGGGCTGCCTTTCGTGGTTTTAAATATGGTATCTGTCCTTATGTTCAAAGGGTTGGACATCTCGGATGCCCAGATTGCTTTCTGGACTTCACTTATCATGCTGCCTTGGACACTGAAACCACTTTGGAGCCCTTTCCTTGAAATGTTTAAAACCAAGAAGTTCTTTGTTGTTCTTACTGAGATTACTTCGGGAGTATTGTTTGGGTTTGTGGCCTTTTCTTTGCATTTGCCCCATTTCTTTGTTTATGCTATTGCGCTCCTGGCTGTCATTGCCATTAGCGGGGCTACACATGATGTTGCTACCGATGGGGTTTATATGAATGTGTTGAACAAAGAAGAACAGGCAAAGTATATCGGTTGGCAGGGAGCTTTCTATAATCTGGCAAAAGTAATTGCCACAGGTGGTCTTGTCTATTTAGCCGGTTATCTTATCGACCATTTCGGTGCTTTATATGCTTGGTCGGTTATCATGTGTTTGTGTGGAGTCATTATGATGATTCTGGGCTTTTACCATATTCGTATGTTGCCATCGGGCGGTGCGGCCTCTAAAGAAGTGCGGACGGTAAAGGAGAGTATGTCTGCTCTTTGGGAGGTTATTTGCGACTTTTTCAGAAAGAAATATATTTGGTATTATATCATTTTCATTGTTCTCTATCGTTTCGCCGAAGGCTTTGTGATGAAGATTGTTCCTTTGTTCCTGAAAGCTCCTATTGCGCAGCAAGGCTTAGGATTGACCGAACAACAAATAGGTTTGTATTACGGAACATTCGGTGCGGCTGCATTTATCCTTGGTTCTTTGCTTGGAGGATATTACATTGCTGCCAGGGGGTTGAAGAAATGTTTGTTCACGCTTTGCTGTGCTTTCAACATACCTTTCGTTGTGTACACCTTGTTTGCTATTTATCAACCAAGTAGCGGATTGTTGATAGCGAGCGGCATTGTATTCGAGTATTTGGGATACGGTTTCGGCTTCGTGGGGCTTAGCTTGTTTATGATGCAGCAGGTTGCTCCCGGAAAGCATCAGATGGCACATTACGCCTTTGCTTCCGGCATTATGAATCTGGGAGTAATGTTGCCCGGTATGTTGAGCGGATTTGTGAGTGACTGGCTTGGTTACGAACATTTCTTTATCTTTGTACTCTTTGCAACCATTCCGGCTTTCTTGGTAACTTGGTTCGTTCCGTTTACTTATCCGGATAGCAAGAAGGAGATACGAAGCGATATGATAGACGAATAAAAAAGGAAAACTATTAACCTAAAATAAATAAACAATGAGTAACTTATCTAACATGCCTTGGGAAGATCGTCCCGCAGGTTCTAAAGACGTAGTTTGGCGCTATTCTGCGAATCCTATTATCAAACGTGATGCGCTGCCCACTTCAAACAGTATCTTCAACAGTGCAGTTGTGCCATTTGGAGATGGCTTTGCCGGAGTGTTCCGTTGCGATAACAAAGCAGTGCAGATGAATATCTTCGCCGGATTCAGTAAAGATGGCATTCATTGGGATATTAATCACGAACCTATCCGGTTTAAAGCCGGCAATACGGAAATGATTGAATCGGAGTATAAATACGATCCCCGTGTTACATGGATTGAAGATCGTTACTGGATAACTTGGTGTAATGGCTATCACGGACCTACGATTGGCATTGGCTATACTTTTGATTTCAAAGAGTTCTTCCAATGTGAGAATGCTTTCTTGCCTTTCAACCGTAATGGCGTGCTTCTTCCACAGAAGATAGATGGTAAGTATGCCATGTTGAGCCGTCCCAGTGATAACGGACATACGCCGTTTGGCGATATTTATATCAGTTACAGCCCGGATATGAAATATTGGGGTGAGCATCGTTGTGTAATGAAAGTGACTCCTTTCCCTGAAAGTGCTTGGCAATGTACTAAGATCGGTGCAGGCTCGGTACCTTTCCTTACCGAAGAAGGCTGGTTGCTGTTCTATCATGGTGTAATTACTACCTGCAATGGTTTCCGTTATGCAATGGGAGCTGCCATACTCGATAAAGATCATCCGGAAAAAGTTCTTTACCGCACTCGTGAATATTTGTTAGGCCCGGCTGCTCCTTATGAGCTCCAAGGTGATGTGCCCAATGTGGTATTCCCTTGTGCTGCTTTGCAAGACGGTGAGCGTGTAGCCATTTATTATGGCGCGGCAGATACAGTTGTAGGTATGGCTTTCGGATATATTAAAGAGATTATTGAGTTTACCAAACGTACTTCCATTATCTAAATAAATATGCTTATGAAACATTTAAAGTCAGTTTCTCTTTTCCTTTTGGCTTTATTGGCGGGAAGCAATCTGTCTGCACAACAGCCGATTGATTATGTCAATCCGTTTATAGGAACTACCAATTACGGAACCACCAATCCGGGAGCACTCTGCCCTAACGGGATGATGTCTGTTGTGCCGTTTAATGTAATGGGCTCCAAGGATAATAAATACGATAAGGATTCACAATGGTGGTCAACTCCTTATTCGTATGACAATTGTTACTTCACAGGTTTCTCTCATGTGAACCTGAGTGGAGTGGGGTGTCCCGAGTTGGGCTCTTTGTTGTTGATGCCTACTTCCGGAAAGCTGGATGTGGATTACCGTAATTACGGTAGTAAATATAAGGATGAGAAATCGACACCGGGTTATTACTCTAACTTCCTGGCTAAGTATGGCATTAAATGTGAAGTTTCGGCTACTCCGAGAACCGGTATTACCCGTTTTACTTTTCCGGCAGGTCAAAGCAATATTTTACTGAACTTGGGTGAAGGATTAACAAACGAAACCGGTGCTTTTGTTCGCAAAGTCAGCGATAAGGAAGTAGAGGGGATGAAATTACTTGGTACTTTCTGTTATAATCCGCAGGCCGTGTTCCCTATTTACTTTGTGATGCGTTTAAGCAAAGCTCCGCGTGAAAGCGGGTATTGGAAGTTCCAACGTCCGATGAAAGGCGTTGAGGCCGAGTGGGACAAAGATAATGGTAAATATAAGCTTTATACAAAATATAATAAGGATATTGCCGGAGATGATATAGGTGCATACTTCACTTTCGATACTAAAGAAGGAGAAGATATTGAAGTACAAGTAGGCGTTTCTTTTGTAAGTATAGAGAACGCTCGTTTGAACTTGGATAAAGAACAGGGAAACAATCATTTCGATTCGATCCTTGCATCTGCCCGTAAGGACTGGAATGACAATTTATCACGCATCATGGTAGAAGGCGGAACAAAAGAACAGAAAACTGTTTTCTATTCTGCTCTGTATCACATGTTGATTCATCCGAATATTTTGCAGGATGTGAATGGACAATATCCTGCCATGGAGAGCGACCGGATACTTACCACCAAAGGAAACCGCTACACGGTATTCTCTTTGTGGGATACTTACCGCAACGTACATCAACTGTTGACTTTGGTTTATCCCGAACGTCAGATGGATATGATCGATACAATGCTCGGAATGTATAAAGAACACGGATGGCTGCCTAAGTGGGAACTTTATGGACGTGAGACATTGACAATGGAAGGTGATCCGAGTATTCCTGTTATTGTGGATACATGGATGAAAGGTTTCCGCGACTTCGATATTAATCTGGCTTATGAGGCTATGTATAAATCGGCAACACTTCCGGGCAAAGATAACTTGATGCGCCCCGATAACGATGACTACATGGCTAAAGGATATGTGCCGCTGATGGAACAGTATGATAATTCCGTGTCTCATGCACTTGAGTATTATATTGCCGATTATGCACTTTCCACATTGGCTAAAGAGTTGGGAAAGAAAGATGATGCAAAGTTGTTCCGTGATCGTTCCATGAACTATAAAAAGTATTACAGCAAAGAATTCGGAACATTGCGCCCTATCCTTCCTGATGGAACATTCTATTCTCCTTTCAATCCGAAGCAAGGTGAGAACTTTGAGCCGAGTCCGGGTTTCCACGAAGGCAATTCATGGAATTACACTTTCTATGTTCCTCACGATGTGAAAGGACTTGCTAAATTAATGGGAGGGCAGAAGCCGTTTATCAATAAACTGCAAATGGTGTTTGATACCGGTTTATATGATCCAGCCAATGAGCCTGATATTGCTTATCCTTATCTTTTCAGCTATTTCAAAGGTGAGGAATGGCGAACTCAAAAAGAAGTAAAGCGTTTGCTTGCCAAATACTTTACCGACAAACCCGACGGTATTCCGGGAAATGATGATACGGGTACTATGTCGGCATGGGCAATATTCAGTATGATGGGTTTCTATCCCGATTGTCCCGGTGTGCCCGAATATACATTGACTACTCCTACCTTTGATAAAGTAACGATTAAATTGGACCCTAAATACTATAAGAAAGATAAGTTGGTGATTGAAACAGTTCGTCCGGATGCTAAAGCCGATTATATTAAAAGTATGGAGTTGGGAGATAAATCTTATAAGTCATACCGTATTAATCATAATGATTTGGTAAATGCGGGAATACTTAAGTATAACCTGTCCGACAGGAAGTAAAGTTGTAAAGATGCTGAAGAATAGACCTGTTGACAATTGTCACGTGTTCGCTTGACAGTTGTCGGGTGAACGCTTGACAGCTGTCAAGTAATCACTCGACAGTTGTCAAGTGATTGAAACTTCGGCACAAACAAGTTTGTATATACAGGGAAATAATTATGAATAAAGGCTGCTTCATTTCAAACATGAAGCAGCCTTTTACAATCTTAATACCTTATAATTATGTTATACCTAAGAAATGAATATAAAACACAAACACTTATGATAAATCACTTCTTTTCAGGAAACACACTCCAACCGGAAATTACATCTCCATAGAAATAGAAAGTCACGTCAAATGTCATTTTACTGTTTTTATCGGTTACTTTGTAAACCTTGGTTGCTCCGTACTCATCGTTTAATTTATATTCGTCTAAGTCCAAAGTAACTTTGTCTGCTTTTGTCGCTTCGCCAATGTATTTTTCCATTTCGGCATTAATCAGTTTCATGATGCCTTTGTTCTCAAATGGATTTGTATTGACAACTTTGGGGGCAGCGGCTTGTAACTTTCCGGCAGCTTGCAATGTGCGGATACTGTCGGCATACTGTTTGAACTGTTGGCGAACTTCCGGTGAGCGCAGGCTGGCAATGGTAAAGATTGCTATACCTTTAGCTCCGCTGTTGAATGCTTCATCCATGCATTGGAACATTTCCGGACCGTCTGTTGCCATCATTCCGCAGTACAAAGTAGTCATCGGATTCTTGTCGCGAACATTTTCTGAAGTACAATCAGATATGAAACTGACATCTTTCGTATAGAAGTTGTGATATACCATTGGGAAAACAACATCCAAGTTCCACTTGCCCCAATCTTGGCGAACCATTCTTGATGCCATCTTTGGAGTAGGGAATGGAGATGCTCCCATTTTCTTGCCATAAGAATGAACGACTTCAGCTATTTCATTGGCTACTTCAGTGATTTGGTCACAACGGAATTGACGCCACTTCAAGTCGGCAGACGGATCTTCCTGTTCACGTGGATCATATCCGTATTTCTCTTTAAACAGTTTGATCATAGCCGGATGATACCCGTAATCCCATTGGGGATATTCGCGGTCTTGCACAATGCCGTAGTGCGGCCAAAGAGTTGTTGGTAAAACAACGTCAACAAAACGATGGTAGTCGATAGCGATACCGTTCAAACCTTCCACTTCGCAGTAGGATTTAATTTTGTTCTTAATAAACTCTCGCACTTCGGGCAATGCCGGACACAAGAACTTGTAATATGGAACGTAAGCCATGCTGTTGGCTAAACTCTCTCCGTTACGGTTCACACTAAACCAATCGGGATGTTGTTCGATGATGGAATCACGTCCGTGTTCCGGATTCATACTCCACAGCCATGCATATACTTCAATATTGTGCTTGTGTGCAATAGGAATAGCCACCCGGTAATCGTCCGGTGTAGGAGCATTCAGCATAATGCCGTCAATACCTGTTTCGTTCATCACTGTACAGATAGAATCGAAATTCATTCCGGGACGGTAGTCCAGCCAAGTCCAGAACATAGGATACTCACTATTTACAGGTTTCTCTTTGTTACTGCACGCAAACATGCCCAGGAGTGCCAACAATAGAATAGATAACTTGATGTTTTTCATGAAAGAATTGTTTTATGTAATTAAACTTTTAGTTTGATATGTATCTTCCCTAATAAATAAGTAACGCCGATGATAACAAGAGAGAAGCACAGGCAATTGACAATACCCATAACCCCGTGGGTGAACCAGTCGGGTAAAATGATTCCTGTAATGTCGGCAAAAGCATATGCCACATACGGGATCAGATAGGTTGTCAAAGTTGCAGTTCCGGCCGGTTTGATAATATCAAACCAACTTGCTTTTCCTTTACTTACTAACCAGGAAATAACTCCATAAGTACCCACAGCAATAGCTGTTACATAGAATATCCATGGGGGTGTGCTCTGTATTTTGGATAATACCCAAAAGTGACGTGAGATGAATCCCGCAATAAGACATAACACCACTGTGATAACAGTAAAAGAAGCCTTCTTCGTTACGGGTGCCTGAGCATATTGTACACTTAATATGGACAAAATCATTCCTCCCATAGTAAAGGCGGGCAAAGCTCCGTTGCCAATGTGTAATACTCCCAACATTCCTTGTAAGAAATTAGGGTATGGGAAATTCAATATGGCAACTTCTCCCCAGTTAGCATTCATTCTGGAGGTAAAGATACAAACTAAAACGAAGAATATCCAAATTGGAATTAAATACTTTAACCTGTCTCGTGTAAAAATATATATAAGCGCACAAACAAGGTAAGTCCAACCGATTGCTCCGAGTATTCCCCAATGAGCTCCGAATACATTGCCCTCATCCCGGCTTCGGAATGTAAGTGCAAGGAAGATAAGTATCAACCAGCCTATTACTTTCAGCACTGTGACCGTTTTTTTGAAGGCAGACGTGTTTATTTTAGGATATTGGTTCCATATACATATGAATGCAATAGCCATTAAAATCCAATATACACCTATACTGTAAAATACTTCGGGTGATAGCCGTGCTTCCGAGTTGGAAATGAAAGCACCCATTATCAATAAAGCGAATGTACGTGAGAATATATGTCCCAATGTAGACTCGGTAGACATGTGCTTGCTGTATCTCCGTTCCAAAGCAAAAGGAATGGACATTCCTACTGCAAAAAGGAAACTGGGGAAAACAATATCGGCAAGTCCCATAAAGTCTTCGCCGAAGCCGGCGTGCTCCAACCAGTGGGGCACGTCGTGTACTTTCCAGAAGTCATTGACGAATATCATGGTGAACATCGTTAATGCTCTCAATATATCAATGGCAACATTCCGTTGTGAAAAATCAGCTTTTTCCATATATTGCTTTTTGATAAATTAGAATTCAGAAATCAATAGGAACCATTTAGCGGCCGATGAACCCCAGACTTCCTTGTAGGTAGCAGTGTTGAACTGAGGCCAATAAGGAGTGTCTTCATTGAAGTAAGATTGCATTCCCACCGGTATTTCACCTACTGTTTCTCCGGGTAAAGCAGTGTATTGCTGACCGTAATTGCTACCTTCACCATAAACTAAAGATTGTCCGAACGGATTCTTTCCAACCACCCAGAATAACTGTTGTTCTGCGATGTTCATCAGTTCTTTGTCTTTCAGGAATTTACCACAGAGAGCAGCAGCTTTACCTGTTGATAAATGTACAGCGACATTTCCACGGAATGAGAACCAAACAGGGAATACACGCAGATAGTGTTCCTTATCCAGTTTCACGCCATTCTCCAATTGTTCTTTGAAGTCCTTGTCGGCACCACTGCGGATACCTACTTGCACGGTGTAGAAGTTTACAGAGTCTTTTACTTCATCTATATGATAGATGCCGCTTGGCACCATTCCATAAGGTTCTACATATTGCATGATATTCTTCAGGTAATTACCGAATAGCTTGATGCCATTTGCCCAAGATGCATAATCTGCATGTTGTGGTTGAGTTTCACAAAGAAGAGTTAGAGCCTGCATATACACATGGTCGCGAGATTGATGTGTGTAGTGTACTATTGATTTCTTATCCAAGTCGCGATAGAAGAATCCGCAAGTTTTATCCTTATCTTTCAATGGTTCTGTACGTTGGCATTGAAGGGTATATTTAATAGCCTCGGCAGCCTTATTGGCATATTGAGGATCTTTTGTCAATTTGTATAACATACTGGCTGCCCATGAAATACTTGCCATGTATTGGCTTTGAGATGCCATGTAAGCATGACCGTAATCGGGAATACGTTCATTATAACCTAGTTCGTCAAAACGTTTGCTTGCAAAGTCAAAGTCTTCTTTTGCCGCTTTTACCAAAAACTCTTTTAGCATTTGATCTTTTTCTATTGCCATGGAAGCATATGCTTCTATACCTGCCAGCATAAAGTTTTCATAGGCTCCATTGTGAATACGTGCCTGGCGACGTCCGGCATCATCAATAGTTCCGATATAACGATCTGTCCAAAGATTAGTTCCCCAACCTTGCACACGATAACCATCACCGATACGGCTTCTTAGTACATAGTCTATTCCCCACAAACCTTCTTCCATAAGACGGTTATATAAATCTATATTGTTTTTTTCTTTGGCACGTAAAGCGGCTTCAATCATTGAGTAAGCAATTTCTCCTGTTTGCAATGTTTGTTGTGACATATCGGCAGCATCATGCCAACCTCCGTTTATAGGATAAAGTTTGCCATTGTGTTCGGCATGCATTTCTGTATGGCATGCTCCATGTTTTTCCGGAATAGGATAACCGCAACGTTCACAGAACATAAAGTTCAAGACACGCCAAGCCGAATCATCCCAAAGATTATTATTGATATAGAATGGTGCGGTAGTGATTTCACCGATGCGAATACAGTACTGTCCTTCTTTGGTGAAATCGGTGAAATTGATAACATCGAATGAACCGATTCTTCTCTTTATGGATTGTATATTGCCTTCGTATGCTACATTTTTTGTTTTGTTGTCTATAAGTTGGAACTTGCCGTCATGCTTCTTTATGCTTGAAATAGCAGTTTTCTCGCTGTCACTTCTATAACCGCTGGTTGAAAATATAATTCTATTCTCTGCCGGAGTCCATCCTCTGGCAATTTCCGGGTTCTCAACTGTTTGAAGTTCTATGCCGTCGATGTCAAAGCATAAGTTATCTCCCATTGTGAGTTCTTTGCCGAAAGTCTCAATTGCGAATGATATTTTGGTTATTTTATCACGTGCGAGACTGGATAATTCCAGATAACATTCATTCCACTGGTTATTGATTAAGTTTATTTCGTGAATACCTTCTCTTTCATATCTATCTGGTATCTTTATTTTTCCATCGTTTTCAAAGATTAGGTTCAGATAAATGCTTCTTGCACCTTCACAAGTTGGATAGATATAAAATTTCAATCGGTTATATTTTTCCCAGTTTTGTCCGTTAATAGGGCAACTGACCATACTTGTTCCCCTACCGATTCCCCAATCCGGCATTTTGGGAGAAGTAGCCGGAGCCGTCAGACGCAAACTGTGTTTTCCGTCCTTACTTCTTTCTGCAGTTTGTGAGAAACCGCCAATACCTTTATGTGACCATTGGGAAATATCTTCCATGTCGAAAAGCTTATCCGAACTCAATACTTTTTTGGTTGCTCCGAATGCTTCAAATGATTTACTATAATCTAATGGAAGTGGACTGTGTACATATCCCGTGTTTTGAATGTCCTTTTTAAGTTGTTCATCTACTTGCGCATATAATGAACTGGTAAAAGGAAAAAAAAGACATGCTAATGCTATGATTTTCTTCATATTTTATGTGTGTTAAGATGGAAAGTGATAAATATCCGGATAGGAAGATTCCTATCCGGATGGTATGTAAGATGATTAGAAATTGGCTTTGTCTACATCCCAGAATATTCTGGTTGTTTCTAAATCCGGACCTTTAAGTAATTGGATAGCAGCTTTAACACCTTCAGGGTTATTAGCTTTTTCATCGGCAGCAAATGGTATACGTCTGATTCCGGTTTCTAAAGTAACTCCGTTTTGATTTTCATTCTTTACGATTGGGAGTAATTTAGGATAGCCGGTGCGGCGCCATTCTGCCCATGCATTATTACCTTCGGGGAAACCTGCAATCCATTTCTGGGTGATGATCTTTTCCAAGCGTTCTTCATCGTTAGTAGCGTCATCCCAATTGGGAGTTACTTGCGACATAGCAGCATGATTAAGTGTTGATTCGTTAGCAGGATCTATATATTCAACAGGTTTATTACTACTCTTTATATAGTTAGGAGAAGATACTCCATATTGATTGAAAGACGCTGCAATTCCTGCTTCATAGAGATCTTTAGCTGTTTTGCCATTTGTATCCCATTTTCTTAGTGCAGCTTCTGCTAAAAGAAAATAAGCTTCAGCTGCAGGAATGATCATTGCTGCTTGATCTTCAGTAACATTGACATAAGAGATTGTAGACGATCCTTCTTGTACATATGAAGCGCGCAACTCACCTATATTGGGTATACCTGATCTGACACCAACAACTTTACCGGAAGAAGCTGGTAATCCATATAGTTCAAGTCTTGGATCTTTGTATCCTTCTAAGATGGATTGCACATTCGCACTGATAAAGCAGTTCTTATCTCCAATGGAATTAACATATAATGGGTGCATCCAGCCTTTACCGCTTACAGTAAAGCTATCTCCGTCTTCTAATAATCCTGCAGGATCTTTAATAGCGGCTTCACCTTCTTCTTGTGCCCATTTTGCGTTATATTTAACAACACGCATCGCTAAACGTAAACGAATTGTATTGGCTAATTTTGCCCATTTACTTAAATCACCAGCATAAGCTAAATCAAATTCGGCAAAAGAAGGGACTTTTTTACTGCTATATTCATAAAGTATTTTAGCGGCATCTGTTAGCTCCTGAAAAAATATTTTATATGCATCTTCTGCAGAGTCGTATGTACCTCCAGTTGTAGACTCTCCAAATTTTGAATAAATGATAGGACCAAAACAGTCGCATACGCGTGACATGCTTAATGCTCTGATAACTGTATTGATTGCATTAAAGTGGGCATAAGTTTCCATACCTGCCTTTTTGCATTTTTCTGTTACTTTTACTTGGTTAGGCATAATGTGATTATATGGATAAGCCCATGCGTCATTGTTCCATCCTTGTACCATATAGTAAAACTCATTTTCTTTACCTCCTTTGAAATCTGTTGCTGTAGCTAAATAGCCACTCCAAAGATCCGCATTCAGATTTTGATAAGTTTGGAAAGTCCATCCCCCCCCACCATAGTTATCATAAATGCATTGTTGAAGCATTGGAAAGTGGCTACCAATGTATTTATTGTCTTGATTGAGTTCTTCATCTGTAACACCAAATGGCGAAGTATTCATCTTTTCAAAAGCATCAGTGCAAGAAGATAATATGAATGTTGTGATTACTGCGAGTTTAATTATATTGATATATTTTTTCATAATCTTGCTAAATTAAAAGTTAACTTTAATATTAAAACCGAAAGAACGTGTGCTCGGCATACCAAATGCATCGACACCTTGTAGACCATTGCCTACAGAAAGTGCAGCATCCGTATCATAAGGAGCATTATTCTTAAAGAAGAAAAGGTTTCGTGCAATAAATGAAATATCTGCTCCTTTAATAAAAGAAATATTTGAAAAAACTTTTTGAGGCAGTGAATAACCAAGTGATAGTTCACGTAAACGAATATTAGTTGCACTGTATACATAGTTCTCTGTAATACCACTTCTACCTCCTACAAGATTATAGTATTCTTGAACATCTATTTTCTTTCCTGCAAATTCTATTCCTCCGCTGTTACGTGCATCTCCGGTTCTTTTTGAAACACCATATTTATCAAGCTCAGCTTCTGTCAAGGAAAGAACTTCACCACCGAAGCGACCGTCAATTAAAACGTATAAGCTAAATCCTTTATAAGTAAAGGTGTTTTGCCAACCTAAGTTCCATTTTGGACTACTGTTACCTAATTTCTTTAAATCTTCTTCAGTATCTATTTTAGGTAATCCTTTATCATCTGTAGCATAGCTTCCATCTTCATTTCTTAGAAATTTATATCCATAAAAATCGCCAAAAGAGCCTCCTACTTCTAATCTCATTCCATAGTTATTGGAACCGCCGCCGCCAAAATTAAAGTAACCCAGCCCTTCTGCCAGTTCTTTTACCTTATTTTTATTCATTGAATAATTGAAAGAAGTTTTCCAACGAAAATCTTTTGTATAAACAGGTGTTGCACCTAATACGATTTCTATACCGTGGTTTTCTATATTACCTGCATTAACATAATATGAGGTGTACTTTGAACCTGAAGGAGCATCCAAGTTAAATAATTGGTTCTTGGTATTTGTTTTGTAATAAGTGAAATCAAATTCTAAGCGACTATTGAAGAAACGCCACTCTGTTCCAAATTCGATAGACGTTGTCATCTCAGGTTTTAATTCGCCAAACGGTGCTGTAGTGTTGTAACTGATATTACCACCTTTACTTACACTATTTAATGGATTACTGATATAACGAGGTAGTCCGTTACCTACTTTTGACCACGCACCTCTAAGTTTTCCTAAATTTATCCATTCAGGTAATTTCAATGATTCGTTAATAACCCAAGTTAAACCTACAGATGGGTAAAAAAATCCTTTGTCACAATATTTAGTATATGCTAATGAGGAAGTCCAGTCGTTACGTGCTGTTACATCCAAAAACAACCAATCGCGAAAACCTAACTGCGCTGCAAAGAATACTGCTTGATCCTGTGTGTGATATTTACCTAAAGAAGGTGAACCCGCATTTAAGTCCATGTTACGGACAGAAAAAATATTAGGATTATATAATCCTCCTCCAAAAGAATCAAGTCCTATACTTCTGCCTGACATATCTTTTAAACTTGCACCTACTGTTGCATTTATGGCAAAGTCTTTGAAGTTTTGTTGATAAGTGAATAGTGCATCACCATATACACTCAAATCATTAGATTGACTTGCAATGTATCTACCGTTCTTTTTAGTAGTTAATGTTGGATCGGTTCCGGCATACATTTTTTGTTCATAATTGTCGGCAACAAAGTCTGCATTACCTCTTACTTGAATAGTGAAAAGTTTATTGATTTTGTATGTTGCACTTAAGTTAGCTATAGTACGATAACGTCTATCCGAACTTGGCAACATATTGGTTAACCAATATGGATTTTGTTCCCATCCTCCACTTATATCTTTATACCAATTTTGTAAATACATGTTTCTTTGTGCATTGAACACTTTGTAGTTATCACGGTAATAGCTTAAGTCATGACCGTCTTCTGTGCCACCTCTCGGAAATTTGTAAAGACCTACTAATGGATTATTATAAAATCCACCCGGAGTTGGACGGTTGCGGACGTCTTGATATAAAAGATTAACATTAGCGTCCAAAATCAATTTCTTATTGAAGAAGTTTGCCGTTTCACGGAAATTGAAGTTATGCTTATTGATACTGCTGTTTTCTATAATTCCCTTACCATAAGTATTGGCGTAAGAAAAATAAGTTTGTAGAGCTTCTGAGCCGGAACTTAAAGAAAGTGAATTAATAGTAGTCATTCCGGTTTTAAAGAAGTCTTTAGCATCAAAATTAGGAGCTACACCTGTACCTTTTTCGCCCCAACTATTACTTATAGTACCTTTATAATCATTCTGGAATTCAGGAATACCATAAGCTGCACTTTCCCATGTTGTATTAGTACTGAAAGATACATTGGTGCGTCCTACTTTACCTTTCTTAGTAGTGATTACTACAACACCATTGGCAGCGGAGCTACCATACAAAGCTGCTGCGGCAGGACCTTTTAGTATATTCATACTTTCAATATCGTCCGGGTTCAAGTTAGAAATGCCATCGCCACCGTCACGGTTTCCACCATCATTATTACCACCGATAGTGGTTGCAGTTTGATCGTTGGAAGCACTATTGATAGGTACACCGTCAATTACATATAAAGGCTGGTTATCACCGTTTACAGAACGGCTACCACGAATAGACATCTTAACAGAACCACCTAAACCAGCTGCACTGCGGTTAATTTGTACACCGGCGGTTTTTCCTGCTAAAGAGTTAATCATGTTGGGATCTTTTGCGCGGATCAATTCCTTACCGTCTACAATTTGAGTAGAGTAAGTTAATGATTTTTCTTTCTTTTCGATACCCAAGGCAGTTACAACTACATTGTCGAGAAGCATGGCTTCGTCTTCCAATTTTATGTTGAAGTTTGTTTTGCCATTCATTGGGATAGATTGGGTTTTGTATCCAACGAAAGAAACCACCAATGTGCCGTTGGGATTACCGTTGAAATTGAAATTACCTTCAAGGTCGGTAATTGTACCATCTGTAGTTCCTGATATTACTACGTTTGCACCAATAATTGCTTCACCTTGCGGATCAACTACTTTACCTTTGATAGTTGCTTTTGCTTGCTGAGTGATAGCATTGGTTGTTTCTTTAGTTTTTGTCAATACAATGTTTTTTCCTTCCATTACGTAGGAAACGCCCGTACCTTTAAATACTTTATTAAGTATCTCTGCTACAGCTTCATTGTCAGCGTTTACATTGACTATACGTTTGAGGTCTATGTTTTTCTTGTTGTAAACGAACAGATAATCCGTTTGTGCTTCAATCTGAGAGAGTAACTGTCCTACCTGTAATGCTCCGTTTTCTATGCTTATTTTTGCATTTTGTGAGTAACCGTCTGCACTATAAGCCTGCAAGGTAACAAACAGGAGAAGGAATAGTGTGATCTTCATAGTTCGTAATATTTGCTTAAATATTAAACTTTTTGGGCAAAAATACCCTACCAAAGAAATTTTTCTCATATCTTTGTAATGTGTTAAGTTAATAAATTGATTAAGGTCGATTTTGACTAATTAAGTCGGGAGGTATGGGGGTACTTCCCGATTTTCATTTTAGGGGTTTGTTAAGTCATAAGCATTATAAATTTAAGGGTTAATATTATATTTAAGGTTTAACTGTGTTTCATTTTAAAGTTATTGTATCTCTGTCTTTGTTAAAAGAGTATTGGAAATAATGATCTTTCTGTATTACTTTCAATACGTGTTCTATTCCATCCTGCTGTTTAAACTTCCCGGTACATTTATAATCCAGTATTTTAGGATTGCTGATAACTATTTTCATGTCATAGTATAGTTCAAGTCTTTTCAGCAAGTCTGCAAAGGCTACATCATCGAAGCAGTAAATCCCTTCTCTCCATCTAAGAAAATCTTTAGATTTGATAATTCCTTTTTGAATGCCGTTTTGCGTAATGGATAAGTATTGATCTTTCTCAAGGCGTGTAAGCTTCTCTTCACTTTGTCCTTTGAAAATATCTACAATACCTTCAATAAGGTATGTATCGAACTCCTCGCTTCCGGTATATGCGCAGACATTGAATGTGGTTCCTACAACACGTATTTTATTTTTTTTCGTATGTACATAAAACGGTATCTCTTTATTGTGGCTCACTTCAAAGTAAGCTTCTCCGTCCAATTCCACATCTCTTCCTTTTTCTCCGAAATTAGATGCATATTTTAATGTGGATTTTGAATTCAACCAAACACTTGTTCCATCTGCCAATGCAATGTGGGCACGTTGGCCTGCGGGAACGGTTATTGTTTGGATGTTTGCATATAATTCCTGATGGGATTGGCTAAACCAATACCCGCATGTAAAGACAAGGGCAAACATGGCAGCTGCTGCAACAGACCATTTTATTATTGGGATAAAACGGGATATGGCACTCTTCTTTGTAGTTGAGAAAAGAGCTACATCATATAGTAGACGTTCATTCTGAAAAGTATGACGGTTCTCTTCAGATTCGTCTATCCAATCAAGTATTCTTTTCTCATCTTCTATTGAGGTTTCACCTTTGAAATATTTATGTAGTAAGCTTTGTTCCATCGTTTTTTCTTCGCCTTTATATTATAATAACAGTTCAAGTGTGGATACCCCTAATGAAAAAACGGATTATTTTTAAATAATTTTATTCTGCAATAATAGTCTTATTTTTTGTAGCTTGGCATTTGCATTTTTCTATATATTTGCAAAAACAACCTGTTTAATCCATGAAAAAAAGTAGATTATTTGCCATTTTATCCCTCCTTATTTTATTGGGATGTTCTTCGGTTATTATAGCTCAGGAGCAGTTGGGGAAGTCTCTTAAAGTTAAAAAAGTAAAGGAATGTAATGTAACTCCCGAAAAGATTTCTGCCTTATTGGATGAAAATGAAATAGAGTTTCATTCCATTGACGAAATTAATTGGAAGGAGTTCCCCTATAAGCCTGAAGTGAAATTCAGAATAGCGCATACGGATGATGCTATCATACTTAATTATATAGTAAAGGAAGAGAGTGTTGGTGCTAAGAGTGATGAAGATAATAAACCTGTTTGGGCAGATTCGTGTGTGGAATTCTTCGTTTCGCCAACAAATGACGGACCGTATTATAATATAGAGACAAACTGCATAGGTACTGTTTTGATGGAAGTCGGAGCTACCCGGTTTGATAGAGAATTTGTTCCTAAAGAATCAATAGCTAGAATTAAGCGTTGGTCTAGTTTGGGCAAAGAGCCTTTTGATGAAAGAGTAGGTGAGTGCTCTTGGGAACTTTCTTTGGTTGTTCCTTACTCGGTATTTACCAAAAGTAAACTAACTCCTGCCATCGGGATGAAAATGAAAGCAAACTTTTATAAATGCGGTGATGGTTTGCAAACTCCCCATTATCTTTCATGGAACAAGATAGATGGAAAAAGACCTGATTTCCATCGTCCCGATTGTTTTGGAACTCTAGTTTTTGAATAAGGATTAAAGAAGAAAAGATAAAAGATAGTCCTTCAGGTCTGCCCGGAGAACTTTTAAACTTTTCGTAATATGAAATTCTACGGTTTTGATAGATACGCCTAATAGTTCTGCAATTTGTTTGTTGGGCGTATTGTTGAACCGGCTCATCATAAATATTCTGCGGCTTTGCTCCGGGAGATGTTGCAAAGATTTCTGCACTATTTTCTGTATTTCGGATTTGAATATGGTATTCGGATCACAACTTTCTAAAGTAGAGATTCTCAGATTAAGTTCCCTTTGTCCGTGAGAATTTATTTCTTCTTCGGCACGTATGCGGATTTGCTCGTGTGCCAGATAATTCAATGCTTTATTTTTGATAATGGTGAGTAACAGGGCGGGAATATTTGAATCTTTTTCAAATTTATTTCTGTTTTCCCATAAAGAAGCTACCGATTCCATTAATATATCCTCCGCATCATCCTTATTGCGAACATAAGAATAAGTGAAAGACAGGAACTTATGCTGGTTCTCTTGAAAGAACGTGGAAAAGTTCCGTAAATCATGTAGATCCTCGGTTACTGTAAACATAGTATTAGATGTTTTCAATAACAAAGTAAAGCAAAATTATTTTAATAAACAAATATTTAGGATTGAGTTATAGCTCAGCTATTCATTATCTTCAGGTTCCACAGGATCATTACTCTCCACGCTTTTAAGAATCCATTTGCCATTCAATCTCTCGAAATAATATACACTATAGTAATCTGTGAGTCCCCATACACTGACAACCATATGGTTGTTACTGTTGTCTTTTATAAAGTCAATATCAATTTCTTTTCCCGGATTTATATAAAACAAAGATATTTTTTCGGATGTTTTACCCACTAATATTGTCTGTGGTTTGTATTTTTGTTTATCAATATCTACGATAACTTTCTCATCCGAGTCATGATATATGGAATGTAAAGGAAACATTATGCGTTCTGTTTGAAATTGAGGATCATTATTGAACCTCACTATAAAGTTTTCAAATCTTTCGGGTATTGAATTACCTTCTTCCTCACTGCTTATGTCTTTAGTTTCCTCTTTAGTCCTGACAAGATACCAGTTCCCTTCCCGCTTACTGAAATAATATATTTTCTGATAACCGGTTAACCCCCATTGAGTAAGAATCATGTCGTTATTCTCTTTTCCCTTATCTGCAATGTCTGAAGGTGTACTCCCTAAGTTAATGTGATAAAAGGCAACATCATAGAGTCCTCTTATCAAGAAAGATGAGTCGTAGACATATTCTGTTTTGCCTGTTTGAGAAACAATAGTGCTTCCCTTGGAGTCTGTTTGGATACACTCCAATGGAAATAAGGTTCTTTGCTTCTGAAAGTCTTCATTTGTTGCGTAATTAGTGATAAAGAACATAAATGATTCCTGTTCATCTGTATTCTCACCCTGATTGGGCATATCTGTCGTAAGACTGCAATCGGGTACTTCTTTTTTTAATAATAATTTTGTGTTATAGTTCCATGTCGTATCGGCGATTATTGGACTTTGGATATAGTATTTTCCTTGTTCGAAGAGAATAACCCCAATTGTATCTCCTTCATTTTTCATAGGTACACCGGTTGAGGATTCAATGGTTCTTTTATACAATAAAAACAATTTATCTGTTTCTTCTTTCAAGGTGCATTCACATTCGAAGCTTGTTTTATAGCTTTCTGCGATAATTGATGATTCTTTTTCATTTACCTTGAAAGAATAATATATTGCCATGCTGCTAAACTCATCCAGATCACCATAGTTGACAGATAAAGAATAGGTTCCATTCCAATGTTGTTCAATAGTTTGTTGAAGCACTGCACCTTCCTGAACATCATTGTTGGATGATGACTTTCCTGTGCCTTTGCATCCAAACAACAACATACATAGAAAAGCAAAAATGGATAGTTGTTTCATATTCTTTACTTATTTACATTATTCTTAATTAGATTATAGCTCTTGCCAGCTTTGGGTGTGTTTCTGATCTCCTTGTATATAATAATATACAGGGTTTCTGCCTTCCGGGAAATTAGGCTCAAATGGCTCCGGACAGCTTTCTATTTCAGTATTTAATGGAAGCTTTTCTACTATTCCCGCTTTTGTTATACCGTAGATATTTTCTATTTCAAATGAAATCGAGTCACCGCTCATAATAGGATATTTCCCGACACATATGCCTCCGGGATAGTTATCATCTTTTAGTTTGCAATGATTACTATAAGTTTGTCCCTCATTTATTTTAATAACTCCCGTCAGTGTGTAGTAGGACTCCTCGGATTTACTTTGCGTGGAAATTACCAGCCAGTTTGGGTATTCATACTCTTGTGCAGATATATAATCACATATAATCGCGGGATCTCCTTCAGATAATAATGTTCCGTCATTATCGACGAATACGCTATCCTGTACTCTCAGCCATTTGCCTAATTTTTTTGAGGTAATGATGAATCCGTCCTGATTAGGCAGAGTAAAGTCGCTCCAGTCTTTTTTAGTTTTATACTTCATTCCTAAAACAGTAAGGCTATTCTTTTTAACTGTATCACTTAATACGATGTTTTTGGGAGACGGACTTGTTTCTTTCAACTGTGTTTTATTCCCCGAACCGCCACACGACCACATGACTGTTAATAGCATTATATAAACACAGATTCTGTTTGCTTTCTTATATATTTCTTGTTTCATCGTGATAACTATTTTATGGGGAACTCGTTTTTGTTTTCATAAGTATCATCTAAATAGCTTTCAATGATAACCTTATTATTTTTGTTCTGTATTTTGAATGACACCTTTCTCATGCCATGTTCCTCAACATCGCTCGGCTGATTCACATCTATCTGCCCCAATCGCGTTAAGCTGTTATCTTTGAAAAGATAAACAAAGTGAGTTGACGCATAGAAATCAATTAATCCTATTAATAATATGGTTGAATTATCATTCTTATATACTTTCAAGTCGAAGTCGCCATAATCGAGAATGTCCGATAGCCGATACTCTTTGCTGTTTATTGATATGCAGAAATAGGCGCCTGAATCTTTGCTGAGAATCTTGTAGGAAGAATATTGCGGAATGCTATCTTTGATAATATCCGGTTGAACATAGCTGTATTCTGTGACGTTACTTTCTTCGGATTCATTACTATCTCTTTTTTCGACCTGAATCAAAGTATTAGTGTTATAGTTTGAGTCAAAGATGAAAGGGCCGGATAGGTAGAAATTACCATTTTTCTTGTGGAGGGTTGCAAGCGGTTTTCTTTCTGTGTTCGGCGTAAATTCTCCTACAGGCCGGAATGATATGTAATCTTCTGTGCAATCGGCAACCTCACAGGTATATGTATCATTTGTGTGCAGTTGTAGTTTATAATATGTACATTCGTTCGGCTTGAAGTCAATGGCATAGGTAACGCTTCCGCTTTCCGATTCCGGATCGGTATTTGGCAGATCAATTTCAACACTGTAATAACCATACCATGAGGCAGTAGGATTTTCGGTATTCCATCCATTATTTGCATAGATGGGATTGACGGAAAACTCTGCTGCACCTATGTCAAGGTCGCCGCTGTCTGGAATTCTGAATTGTCCCCATGCACATTTCTTTTCTTTGCCTGTTGAATGGCTGCGCCAAACTCCGGCAAACTGGTTGTTTGAATAACCGTCGGAGTCATCATTGACATCATCATACTGCAACTGGTTGTTGTTGTCGATATACCAATGAAATAACAATATGCCGGAGAAAATCCCGCTGCCATTTTGTTTCTTGTCTTCTTCCAAACTATAACGGGCAATACAGATTCCTTGTTTCTTTATCTCGCCTTTCATAAAATCATCTGCTCCATACTCATATTCATTCAGTTCCCTGATGTCTAAGATCTGAGCCGATCCGGAGAATGTACATGTATTGCTTCTGACTCTCGAGGAACCTGAAATCAAGTAAGTTGTATTGGATTCTTTCTTTATAGTATGGAAGCTGATATTCATTTTATGATAATCATCGCCAATATATCCTATGAAATCTACACGTTTATCGGCTAAGATGCCGGAGAAATCTTGATTCGATATGTCTTCATCCTGTGCAAGGACCGAGTGCGAACTTTCAATGGCAGGCTTTACCCATTGCGGAAGCGAGGGCTTTTCGTGTGAATTGCATGCGGCGAATGGGAAAAGAAATAGTGTTATCAGTATTGTGGCAGTAATCTTGACTGACTTTGTGTTTTTAATCATATGTTGTGTTGTTATCGTTTCTGTTGCTTTTAATTTTTCATGGGATTAGTATCATTTCCATGACTGCAGGCAAAGATAGTAATTTATTTTATATATTTTCTCTTGATAATTAGTTACATAAGAGGGCAATACTAATTGCTTTTATGCTTATAGTTTAGCATGTCTGTGCTTATTATTAAGAACTTGACACTTGTCACTTATATACTTGACAGTAGTCAATTAATAACTTGACAGCTGTCAAGTTATTAATTGACTACTGTC